>ENA-OQDM01000149-OQDM01000149.1-human-gut-metagenome-genome-assembly--contig:-NODE-149-length-47124-cov-2.123710_pt1 | contig 47124 bp, 41 predicted proteins | sample MGYA00242772_ERZ504605 | MGnify/ENA primary metagenome ERZ504605 (study PRJEB26092, sample SAMD00036348) | human gut metagenome | host: Homo sapiens | study: EMG produced TPA metagenomics assembly of... | reverse complement strand
TTCCACTTGTTTTTCGCAAGTGATTGTTTTGTGTAATGGAGAATTACGCAAAGAACACGAAAAACACTATCAGAAAAAGGAGCATAAAAATGGAAAAAAGATTATTTACATCCGAATCCGTAACAGAAGGACATCCTGACAAAGTCTGCGATGCAATCTCTGACGCAATCTTAGATGCATGTATGGCAGAAGATCCAATGAGCCGTGTTGCATGTGAAACAGCAAGCTGTACAGGCTTTGTTTTAGTAACCGGTGAGATCACTACAAAAGCACAGTTAGATATTCCTGCAATCGTTCGTAAAACAGTCAACGAGATCGGTTACAACGATGCAAAAACCGGATTTGACGGAAATACCTGTGCAGTTATGGTAGCGCTTGACCAGCAGTCACCGGATATTGCAATGGGTGTTGATAAGGCATTAGAGGCAAAAGAGGGTGCCTTAACAGATAATCTTGATACCGGAGCAGGCGATCAGGGTATGATGTTTGGTTATGCAACCAACGAGACACCGGAGTTAATGCCATATCCGATCTCTTTGGCACACAAACTGGCATTACAGTTAACCAAAGTAAGAAAAGACGGCACACTGACCTACTTAAGACCGGACGGAAAGACACAGGTTTCCGTAGAGTACGATGAGGCTGGAAAACCGGTACGTCTTGAGGCAGTTGTATTATCAACACAGCATGACGATGATGTGACACAGGAGCAGATCCATGCAGACATTAAAAAATACGTTTTCGATCCGATCCTTCCAAAAGAGATGATCGATGCAGAAACCAAGTTCTTCATCAATCCGACCGGACGTTTCGTAATCGGCGGACCGCACGGTGATGCAGGTTTAACAGGACGTAAGATTATCGTAGACACCTACGGCGGATATGCACGTCACGGCGGCGGAGCTTTCTCCGGAAAAGACTGTACAAAGGTTGACCGTTCTGCAGCATATGCAGCACGTTACGTTGCAAAGAACATCGTAGCAGCAGGACTTGCAGAGAAATGTGAGATCCAGTTATCCTATGCGATCGGTGTAGCACAGCCGACATCCGTTATGGTAGATACTTTCGGCACAGGTAAATTATCCGATGAGAAGTTAGTTGAGATCATTCGTGAGAACTTCGACCTTCGTCCGGCAGGAATCATCAAGATGCTTGACTTAAGAAGACCGATCTACCGTGGAACAGCAGCTTACGGCCATTTCGGACGTACAGACTTAGACCTTCCGTGGGAGGCAGTTGATAAAGCTGAGACATTAAAAAAATATCTGTAAGAGATATCTGAAATACAAAACTCATTTGTCTTCACAAAAAGTTTAGACAATTTTATATAAATTAAATGGGATTTGAAATTTTTCATGCTATAATAGGTCATAAAGGTATGTTTATGAAGGTCATAAAATACCCTTATGACCTTTTTGTGGGAACAGAAACCGGAAAGGCGAACATGTAATATGAAACTGAAATCAAAAATCATCATTTCTTTTTGTATTATCATATTTGTTCCGATCGTGCTGATGATGGCGGCACTTTTCAGTTTTCAGCGTATACAGGTGAAGGCGATTGAGCAGACTTATGGAATCAAGGAAAATAATTACAGCTATTTTTCCAATTCCATGCAGCTTTTAAGCCGTTTTACGAAAGAATGTTTCAAGGAACTGAAAGATGCGGCGAAGAATGATCCGGCACGGCTGGAGGATCAGGAATATTTAAATGAACTCAACCAGACATTAGAGGAGAAGAGTTCTTATCTGATCGTGAGAAAGGATAAAGAGTTAATTTATATCGGTGAGGATGCAAGCATTTCGCTGCTGACACAGCTGCCGTCGTATGGGGATACGGTGAAAGATGAGGACGCCGGCACTTACATTGATGGTGACGAACAGGTGCTGATCAAGCAGATCGACTTCCAGTTTCAGGATGGGAGTGACGGAAGTGCCTTTATTGTTACGATCTTAGAGGAGACAGTTCCGGAGGTAAAGAAACTTCTCATTGATGTGCTGATCTCGATCCTGCTGATCCTTGTGCTGACTGCGACGATGCTGACCATCTGGATGTATACCAGCATGATCAATCCGATCAAAAAACTGCAGACGGCGGCACAGAATATCAAGGACGGCAATCTTGATTTTTCAGTGGAATCGGACAGCAGGGATGAGATTGGGGAACTCTGCAGATCGTTTGAGGAGATGCGCCTGCGCTTAAAGGATAATGCGGAGGAAAAGATTGAGGGAGAAAAAGAAAACAAGACGCTCATCAGCAATATTGCACATGATTTAAAGACGCCGATCACGGCAGTAAAAGGGTATGCGGAAGGACTGATGGATGGCGTGGCGGATACACCGGAGAAGCGGGATAAATATATCCGCACGATCTACAATAAGGCAAATGAGATGGATACGCTTTTAAATGAGTTGACATTGTATGCTAAAATTGATACGAACCGTATCCCTTACAATTTCGCAAAGATCAATGTATCGGAATATTTTAATGATTGCGTAGAAGAGATCGGACTTGATCTTGAAACAAAAAATATCAGGCTTGCCTACTTTAATTATGTGGACGAAAATGTTTTGATCATAGCAGATCCGGAGCAGCTTCGTCGTGTGATCCACAATATTATCGGCAATTCCATCAAGTATCTGGATAAACAGCAGGGATTTATCAATATCCGCATCAAGGATGTCGGTGACTTTATTCAGGTGGAGATCGAGGACAACGGAAGAGGTATTTCCGCAAGAGACCTGCCATATATTTTCGACCGGTTTTACCGCGCGGATGCGTCGCGCAACTCGGCAACCGGCGGCAGCGGTATTGGTCTGTCCATTGTAAAGAAGATCATAGAAGACCATGGTGGAAAGATCTGGGCGACCAGCAAAGAGTCCATCGGAACGGTCATGTATTTTGTAATTCGTAAATATCAGGAGGTACCAAATGAGTAAAGTTTTGATTATTGAAGATGAGGTTGCAATCGCAGACCTGGAGAAAGATTATTTAGAACTCAGCGGGTTTGAGGTGGAGACTGAGAATGACGGCGTGGTCGGATTAAAACGTGCGCTCTCCGAAGATTTTGATATGTACATTTTAGATCTGATGCTGCCGGGCATTGACGGCTTTGAGATCTGCAAACAGATCAGAGAGGAAAAAAATACACCGATCCTCATGGTATCTGCCAAAAAAGACGATATCGATAAGATCAGGGGACTGGGACTTGGCGCGGACGATTACATCACAAAGCCGTTCTCACCGAGTGAGCTTGTCGCGAGGGTAAAGGCACACCTTGCCCGCTATGAGCGCCTGATCGGAAGCAACGCAGTAGAGAACGACGTGATTGAGATCCGCGGCATCCGTATCGACAAGACAGCAAGACGTGTCTGGGTCAACGGGGAAGAAAAACAGTTTACGACCAAGGAATTTGACCTTTTAACATTCTTAGCAGAGCACCCGAACCATGTGTTCACGAAGGAAGAACTCTTCCGTGAGATCTGGGATATGGAGTCGATCGGAGATATCGCAACTGTGACCGTGCATATCAAAAAGATCCGTGAGAAGATCGAGATGAATACTAATAAACCTCAGTATATAGAGACTATTTGGGGTGTAGGGTACCGCTTTAAACTTTAGTTTTTATCCCAAATATTCTCCGACTATTTGGGGTGTAGGATATACATTTAAACTGTAAAGGTTTTTTATTTTGCATGTATCAGAGAAAAGAAAAATGGCGCGGAAGTCAGAAAATGGCTTCCGCGCCTTATTGCCAGTACATCGTTTTCAAAGAAGTAATATGAATTTGATGAAAGTACAGATCAGAAACGGAAGATTTTGATCATTTGATTGATAAGAAAGAAGCGATTAACCGTCTTCGCTATGAAAAGCCGAATATGCAGATTTGCTTTCGGACAGAAGATGCTTTGAAAAAGCTGCATTTCCGACATGCATTGCATGAGTGATGGATATCTTGCAGAAGAGCTTGAGATAGAGTATAAAAAGGGGATATAATAAAAAAGTTCGGGTTCAGATAACAGGACAGAAAAACAGGGCACATTTTTCATATCCCGATCAATATAGGATAAGCGAGGAAACACAAATGAGTAACTACGAAAAACCAGTTGTTGTAATGGCAGAAGAAAGCACAGAGGGCGTGTATCTTGCAAGCGGAGATCACCTGGAACAGTGCAGATTTGGAAGAACAGAGGCATCTGCAGGGGCAGATGCGTGCCAGGAATGTTCTAAGAGCGGTGGAAAGAGAGCTACTCCTTTGCCGGGAGAAGAATCTGCAAGGAGAGATGATTTTAAAAGCTGCGTGGACAATATGCCGATCAAGCAGTAGAAATGAGGAACAGTATGCAGCCAGCGATCATTTATGAAGATGAAGACATTATCGTCTGTAAAAAACCGGCAGGCGTGGCGACACAGACCAGACGCATCGGGCAGGCGGACATGGAGAGCCTGCTAAAAAATTACCGTGCATCCAAAGGGGAGCTTCCTTATATTGGTGTGGTACATCGGTTAGACCAGCCGGTGGAAGGCATTATGGTGTTTGCAAAAAATAAAGAAGCAGCGGCAGATCTAAGCCGCCAGATCAAAACAAAACTGGCGGACAAATATTATTATGCGATGACGGACGGCGTGCCGGAAAAGAAAAAAGGAACCTTAGAGGATGAACTTTTACAGAATGGAAAGACAAATACCTCCGAGGTGGTGGAAAGAGGAACACCGCAGGCAAAACATGCCAGCCTTTCCTATGAGGTGGTCGAGCAGGATGGAAAACATGCCGTTTTGCGTATCAAACTTGATACCGGACGCCACCATCAGATCCGGGTGCAGCTTGCACATGCAGGGATGCCGATCGTTGGGGATAAAAAGTACAACTTCAAAGAAAACATTGCACCGTCGGGCGGACAGCTTGCACTGTGCTCTTTTAAGATCGCGTTCCGGCATCCGAAAACGCATAGAAAACTGGAGTTTGAAATTGACAAGCCTTTTGGTTTATCATAAAATAAATCCAAAGGTTTAGATAGAAGAGTAAGGAGATTTATCATGGCAAAGGACAAGAAGTTAGTAGAGGCAATCACTTCCATGGAGGAAGATTTTGCCCAGTGGTATACAGATGTGGTCAGGAAAGCGGAACTGATCGATTATTCATCCGTAAAGGGATGTATGATCCTTCGTCCGGCAGGCTATGCGATCTGGGAAAATATTCAGCATGAGTTAGACCGCCGTTTCAAAGAGACCGGTGTTGAGAACGTATATTTACCGCTGTTTATCCCGGAGAGTCTGTTAGAGAAAGAAAAAGATCATGTGGAGGGATTTGCACCGGAGGTTGCATGGGTAACTTATGGTGGTTTGAATCAGCTTCCGGAACGTCTGTGTGTCAGACCGACTTCTGAGACATTGTTCTGTGATTTCTATAAAAACATCATCCAGTCTTACCGTGATCTGCCAAAGGTATATAACCAGTGGTGTTCTGTTGTAAGATGGGAGAAGGAGACACGTCCTTTCTTACGTTCCAGAGAGTTCTTATGGCAAGAGGGACACACCGCACATGCGACCGCAGAGGAAGCAGAGCAGAGAACCATACAGATGTTAAATGTCTATGCGGATTTCTGTGAGGAAGTATTAGCAATGCCGGTTGTACGCGGACAGAAGACGGAAAAAGAAAAATTTGCAGGTGCGGAGGCAACTTACACGATCGAAGCACTGATGCATGATGGAAAGGCATTACAGTCAGGAACCAGCCACAACTTTGGCAATGGATTTGCGAAAGCATTTGGCATCCAGTATACGGATAAAGATAACAAACTTCAGTATGTATATCAGACATCCTGGGGTATGACGACACGTCTGATCGGCGCGATCATCATGGTACACGGAGATGATTCGGGTCTGGTGCTGCCGCCGCGTATTGCACCGGTACAGGCTATGGTCATCCCGATCCAGCAGCAGAAAGACGGTGTGCTTGACACTGCAAAAGAAGTCTGTGAACGCATCGGAAAAGTCTGCCGTGCAAAACTTGATGATTCCGACAAGAGCCCGGGATGGAAGTTCTCTGAGCAGGAAATGAGAGGTATCCCGGTTCGTATCGAACTTGGACCAAAGGATATCGCAGCAGGCAAATGTGTGGCAGTACGCGTGATACCAGAGAGAAGATTGAGATCGCATTAGACGAACTTGAAGCAAAACTGCCAGAGTTGTTAGAGCAGATTCAGAAAGATATGTTTGCGCGTGCAAAAGCACACAGAGATGCACATATCTGGGATGCACATAATTACGAAGAATTTAACACGATTGCAAATGAGAAACCGGGCTTTATCCGTGCAATGTGGTGTGGGGATCAGGCTTGCGAGGACAAGATCAAAGAAGACCTTGCAGTGACCTCACGCTGTATGCCGTTTAACGATCAGGAGCACATTTCAGATGTCTGTGTATGCTGTGGAAAGCCGGCACACAAATTAGTATATTGGGGTAAAGCATACTAAGATAATTAATAGTCTGTTTGAAAACAGATGGATTACTTTGAATGAAAACGGAACTGGAAAATGATCCGGGGAACACAGCCAGGTTTCACGGATCACAAGGTTCTGTTTTCATTTTACATAATATGAAAACGATTCCGGTAGCGTTTCTACGATGAATTACAGGACAGAAAAAGTACATGTAACACAAAATATTATTTTTCCAGGGGGCAGGAGAAGATGATAGAAAAATATTATGATGGTGCGATAGAACAGGTAGCAGCCGGTTTGGGAACTGTGGAAAAGAACTATCTTTTAGTCAGATACAGTGGACAATTTTCCGTAGAAAACTTAAATGATACAAAGCAGCTTGAGAAAAATGAAGACATTTTCGTACAGGTACATGAATTTGAAACGGGGGAGATTACCTGTGCGTATGAGCCGTATCTTACCATGATCTGTGATGGGTTCAGGCGGTATATGACGGGAACGTTTGAAGAATTTATGGAAACGTGTGATGTGTATTATCTGCACCGGCCGGTTTTGCTTGGTTATTTTAATCAGGATAATACAGGGCGGGAGGAGATCATTTTGCTTGATGAGGTGGCATATGAGCAGGAACGCATGTTGGCGGCACTTGAGCGCATGCTGTGTGCCATTGCTGACAGGCATCCGGTTCTGTTTGTTTTGAACCGTTTTCAGCTGGCTTCTAAAAGTACCATACAGCTTACGGCGCGCTTTTTGAAATGTGAAAACTGCAATATCGGTCTTGTGCTTGGCGTGAGTGATATCCAGGCAATGCCTGAATTTCTGGTGCCGGACTGGGAAATGCTGTATGAGACATTAGATGATGGCAGTAAGATTTATCATATCGGAAATTCCGGCAGAAAAAAAGAAGAAACCATAGATGACGAAAAATACGTTGACTATGGAAGTGAAAAAGTGTACCGGAAACTGCAGAATATGGTGGAATTTCTTGATTTTGACCAGGCGGCATATTATTTAGAAACCATTGAGCGAAAGATAAAATTTGATAATCTTTTAGTGGATGATGCCGCGCGTTTTCGCATGTGGCTCTTATTTGTCAAAGTATCGATTTTAAGACAGGATATTCCAAAAGCGCTTGAAATCTGCGAGGATCTGGAAAAAATCCATCTTGCCGGAAAGGAAGAGGAGTGTGCATATGAGCAGGATTATCTGATCGCGACCGCATATATGTACCAGGGAAAATTAAAAGAGGCTTTGGAGATGGCAGGAGAAACATACCGCATCGCCGGGAAAATGTCCGATGATTACCGTATGTTTTTATCCGAACTGTTGGAGGCAAAGATCCAGATGTCCGGCTGGTATAACATCTTTTTCTGTGCACAGGATGTAAAGATAAAGGAAAGCCTGATCCAGAATCTGATCCGTTACAACTATCGCAATCACCTGGCACATGTATATATTTATGCGTACGATAACAAGCCGGAGATCGTGAAAAAAGCAAACCAGTCCGAGGAGCTTCTGATTTATTTCAGCAGGGGAATCCGCATAGCAAAAAAACTTGGAAATGAGTATCTGATCAATATGGCATACCAGAAAAATATTATGCTGTCATCGACAAACGGTATGTATGAGATATCTCTGCTTTATTCGGTGAGGACTTATGAGGCACTGAAAGATAAAAGATCAATCCAGGCAGGGCGTATTTATTCGGGGATTGCATATAACTTATGTGCGATCGGTGAAAATGAGCGCGCGATGGCTTATTACAGGCATGCAATCCGTCTGTTTTATCATCTGAGGGAACCGGAAGATATTGCGGAAGTGCAGTATAACATGTCTTTAAACTGCATTATGTGTGGACAATATGAAAAGGCGGAGTTTTATCTGACACAGTGCATGAAAGCGGTGGAGCGTCTGCATTTAAACAGCTTAAGAGTCTGCAATCTGTCCAAATTATATGGACTGCTCGCTCTTGTGTCGATCTTAGAGGGTAACCGGTTTAACTGTGAACGTTATTTAAACAACTGCAGGCAGTTTTTAAATTACGTTATAGAAAAAGAAAAGATGGGGGATGGGTTTGGAACAGTCCACGATTATGCAAAGGTCGATGATGACATGTTTTTGTATACATTCTCACGCGGACTCCTTGCTGTACACGATGGAGATTATGAAAAAGCAGACACAGATTATGAGAAAGCGGAGGATTATCTGAGCCGATCCGAGGGAAATCAGTTTTTCAGCTATGCACTTTTCCAGCAAAAGCGGATGGAATGTTTCAAATGTCTCGAAAATCAGAAAGGTTATGAGAAGCAGAAAAAAACGTTAGAAGAATACGAAAGGCAGCATTTCAGTACCTATGGAAAACTGGCGAAAAAAATGATGGATACACTGCCGCCGGTGGATGAGGCGGACGGGCAGCAGGATGTTTCCAAACAGGAATTAGACGTACTGCTCTGGCAGGAGAGCATGGTATTAGCCTATAAGAGCAAGAAACACCAGCTGGATTTTATTTCGACCTGGCAGAAACTGATTGATGTGACCGGGGTCTGTGCAGAGGAAATGATCGATGCGGTCATGAAAACATTTTTAAATCACTTTAATGTGGACTGTGCGGTGTATGCGCGCTGTATGGAGCGACAGACGCAGGTATTATACAATAATACCGGGATCGATTTAAACGAGGAGCGGACGGGCAGGATCATCGCATCTTTAAAGCGGAATCCGGGAGGCTATGCGATCTCAAAGATCAGCAGCAACTATAACGAACACCAGGATATCACGGCATTGTTTGGTGAGGATGACGTGTGCTCTTTGGTGGCGGTGCCGTATTTTAACAATGCAAAACTCGAAAGTTTTCTGATCACCTATGTGAGGATGAAGGATAACTGGCATTCTTCCGTAAACCGGTATATGCTCGACGAAGATGATTTAAATATGTATCAGCTTTTATTCCGCGAGGTAAAATATTCTTTGAACCGTCTGGACGCATATGATAAAATATACGAGATGAACAATAAACTTTACCTCGCAGCAGTCACTGACCAGCTCACCGGAATTTACAACAGGGAAGGTTTTTACCGTAGGATCAAAGATCTGATAGATGAATTTTCGGGTGGAAAACGGAAACCGGAACTGGGTCTGATGTTTATTGATCTCGATAATTTTAAGCATTATAATGATACTTACGGTCATGATGTCGGCGACCTGGTTTTAAAGGAAATGGCAGATATTTTTTCCGGTCTGTGTGAAAAACAGGGATTTGTCTGCCGCTATGGTGGAGATGAATACATTATTGTATTTTTCACCGCGGATAAAGAAAGGCTGAAGGAAACGGCAAAGCAGATCTATCAGAAGATCGATCAGGCGGACGGTTTTGAAAAAGCGATTTCTGAGAAACTGAAAAAACAGATTTCCATCCGGAAAGAGCAGCGCATTTCCTGCTCCATTGGAATCGTGTTGGCAGAAGACATTCATGGCGAGGAAGAAATCAACCAGATGATCAAGAGGGCGGATGATCTGCTCTATTCGATCAAGACAACGAAAAAGGGAACTTACCGTATATGAAAATCGTTTTGCCGGAAAAAGTAAAATTTATCATAGAAACATTGGAAACACACGGGTATGAGGCATATGCAGTCGGCGGATGTGTGCGTGATACCATGTTACACCGCACACCGGGCGACTGGGACATCACGACGCAGGCGAAACCGGAGCAGGTCAAAGAAATATTTGCCGAAAAGAACATTCATACCATTGACACCGGGATCCAGCACGGAACCGTGACTGTGATGGTGGAACATGAGGGATTTGAGGTGACGACCTACCGGATCGACGGGGAATATGAGGATGCGAGACATCCGAAAAATGTACAGTTTACCGCGAGTCTGTTAGAGGATTTAAAAAGGCGTGATTTCACGATCAACGCCATGGCGTACAATGACAAAAACGGCCTGATCGACGCGTTTGACGGTGTGGGTGATTTAGAGCGCGGCGTGATCCGCTGTGTGGGATGTGCCATGGAACGTTTTTCCGAGGATGCACTGCGGATGCTTCGCGCCGTGCGTTTTGCGGCGCAGCTTGGGTTCGACATCGAGGCAGAGACAAAAGAAGCGATGGTAAAACTTGCGCCTGATATTGCAAAAATCAGTGCGGAGCGGATACAGACTGAACTGGTAAAATTAATTACATCCGCACATCCGGGAGAAATCAGGACTGCATGGGAAACAGGACTTACGGCAGTGTTTCTGCCGGAGTTTGACCGTATGATGGCGACACCGCAGAATACAAAGCATCATTGTTATTCGGTCGGGGAGCACACGGTGGCAGCGCTGGAACATATTGTGGGAGATAAGGTACTGCGCCTTACCATGCTGTTACATGATGTGGCAAAACCTGTGTGCAGAACCACGGATGCTTCCGGCAATGACCATTTTTACGGACATCCCAAAGAAGGCAGTGAGATGGCAAGAAAGATCCTCCGCCGGTTAAAGTTTGACAATGACACGACCGATAAGGTGTGCCGGCTGGTGTGCTGGCATGATGACAATCCGCCGCTTTCCGAGAAAAACGTAAGAAGGGCGGTAAGCAGGATCGGAGTGGAACAGTATCCTGCATTATTTGCAGTGAAACGTGCGGATATTCTGGCACAGAGTGAATACCAGAGAGAAGAAAAACTCTCTTATGTAGATGGCTATGAGGCGTTATACCGGGAAATTTTAGAGAAGAATCAGTGTCTTACAATACGGGATTTAGCTGTAAATGGAAGTGATCTGATCGCTGCCGGGATGAAACCCGGAAAAGAGATCGGGGAGACATTAAAAAGTCTTTTAGAACTGGTGCTTGATGATCCAGAACTGAATAACAGGGAACTGCTGTTAGAGCGAATCTGTAGTCATGAATAAACAAACCCTCTCATATGATGAAGAGACACGGGGTAAGACCGTAATCAATCATATGGGGGGCGTTTTTTTGTATAATCGACCGGAACAGATATTAGAACAATACGAACTGGAAGTAAAGTCCATCTCAAGAGGACGGGACAGCTATCAGTGTGATACAGAGCAGGGACCGAAAATTTTGCGGGAATACAGAGGATCAAAGGAGCGGGCCGGGTTTTTAGCGGATATGCTGGATCATCTGAGTGGACAGGGAAGAACGGTGGAGACGGTAATGCGGACAAAAGAGGGTGAGCCGTTTTCCGTGAACGAGGAGGAAACAAAATACATATTATATCAGGCATTTCCGGGGGCGGAATGTGACACGAAAAACAGGGCGGATATGCTTTCTGCAGTAAGAGAACTTGCATTGCTTCACCAGTCTGCGCAGAATTATGAGGGCAGTGTGCCGGAGTTTTTAAAGTCAGGGCAGAATAATCTGCTTCTTCTCTATGAAAAAAGAAACCGGGAATTGAACAAAGTCAGAAATTATATCCGTGCAAAAAAGAAAAAGAATGATTTTGAGATGATGTTTGCGGTCTGGTATCCGGAGTATGTGAAAAAAGCACAGGAGACGACGGATATTTTAAAAGATCTGGGAATCCAGGAACAGCTGATCGGATTCTGCCATGGGGACTATAACCAGCACAATGTCATTTTTTCACGGGAAGGGATCGCGGTTGTCCATTTTGAAAATTTCCTGTATCAGGAGAGCGTCGGGGATCTTGCCAACTTTATCCGGAAAATGATGGAAAAAATAACTGGAATGCCGGGCTTGGCATGGATCTGATCCGCGGATATGACCGGGTCAGAAAACTGTCGCCGGAGGAACTGAAATATCTGTATGTGTATCTTGCATACCCGGAAAAATTCTGGAAGATCGCCAACCGTTATTATAATTCACACAAGGCGTGGCTGTCGGGAAGAAATATAGAAAAACTGGAAAAAGTCGTTGCACAGGAGGACGCAAGGGAGCAGTTTTTACAGATGCTCTTTCACTTTACCGTATAGACAGTTTGCGGTATAATCAGGTGAGAAAAAAATTGTTCAAAGCTACAGTAGGAGACAGGAGAATACATGAAGATAAAATATCAGATCATATTACTGCTTACAGCAATGGTCATGCTGTTTGGCGGATGTGGGAAGAAAAATACGGTCGTGACAGGACGCTATTATTATCCGGATCAGGAGAAAGATGCAAAAACGGAAGAAACGTCGGATGATGCAGATGAGTCGGCGGAGACGACCGAGGAAAATGAAGCTGTGATCGGAAGTGACCAGTTTCTGATCAAAACAAATGACATGCAGGAGGAATGCCTGACGTTAGAGCAGATTGCATCCGGGAAAGAGTATGTGTATTATTACACACTTGCGACCAGGTTTCTCGATAAATACGGAAACCGCACTGCAGTGTCTTATTTTGAGCCGGGCAGAGTGATCACGGTGGGAGAAAAAGATGACCAGGGAAAAGTCACACAGGTGCAGATTTCAGATGCCGTCTGGGAATATCCGGATGTATCGCGTTATTCGGTGGATATGGACCGTGGTATTTTTAAGATTGGAGATGAGCGGTATTCCTATGATGCAGATCTTTATATCTGTGAGGATGATCTGAGAAAACAGTTGTCTGATCTGACTGAATTAGATACACTGCGCGTGACCGGTATAGGAAAAAAACTGATTTCCATTGTGGTTACGACCGGACATGGAGAGCTTGCTCTGACCAATACGGATCTTTTTGAGGGAAGCTTTATCCAGATCGGAAGCAAAATTTTTGCGGAAGTGACCAAAGATATGACAATGGAGCTGCCGGCAGGCACCTATACTGTGACGGTGGCAAATAATGGGTACGGCGGCAGTACGGAGCTTACGATCGAGAGTGGAAGAACAGAGACACTTGATCTTAATACCTTAAAGGGCGCGGGACCGAAGTTTGGAAATATTTTATTTGCCGTGGATGTGGAGGATGCGCTCATTCAGATCGATGGAAAGGTTGTTGATACGGAAGAGGCGGTTCCAATCCAGTATGGAGTGCACAGTCTTACGGTCACGGCGCCAGGGTACGATACCTTTAATAAGAAATTATTTGTTAATTCTGAGGAGGCAACGATCGTAGTCGGAATGTCGGGTGACGGCACCGGAACAGACAGCACCACGGAGGAAACGGAAACAGAAAATACTGCGGAAACAGCAAATGAAGCGGACAGTTCGGCAGAGGGAGTGGCAGGAAGCCTTGCAGGAAGTCTTGCAGGAAGTCATACGGCCGGCGAAAGCGGTGGAACAACATCGGGAAGCAGTACCGGAACAGTAGCCGGAACAACTGCAGGAAGCGGTACTGACACATCGACCGGCACGGCAGCAGGAAGCGGAACCGGCACGGGTACATCTTCGGATCTTTATACAGGAAACAGTACCGGAGATGGAACATCAACAGGCAGCAGTGCGGACTATTTATCTACATTGTCAGAGCTTCTGTCAACATTATCCGGTAACAGCAACTAAAAAGGACAGAAATTGTATAAATTTAGCATGGAATAGTACTTGAAAAACAGGTTCGTTATCGCTAATATAAAAATAGAATCATAAGTAAGTATGGGAGGAAAGAAAAATGGGATACAAAGAAAATTATGAGAGCTGGCTGAACAATCCTTATTTTGACGAGGATACCAGAAATGAACTGAAAAGTATTGAGGGAAATGAAAAAGAGATCGAAGACCGTTTTTATATGGATCTGGAATTTGGTACAGCCGGACTTCGTGGTGTGATCGGAGCCGGAACCAACCGCATGAACATTTATACCGTGCGCAAGGCTACACAGGGACTTGCCAATTATATCAGCAGGGTAAACGGACAGAAACGCGGTGTTGCCATTGCCTATGATTCCCGTCATATGTCACCGGAGTTTGCAGATGAAGCGGCACTCTGTCTGGCAGCAAACGGAATCAAAGCGTATGTATTTGAATCTTTAAGACCGACACCGGAACTTTCCTATGCAGTGCGTAAATTAGGATGTATCGCCGGAATCAATGTGACCGCAAGCCACAATCCGCCGGAATACAATGGATATAAAGTATACTGGGAGGATGGTGCACAGATTACACCTCCACATGATACCGGAATCATGGATGAAGTAAAAAAAGTAACTGATTACGCAGCGGTAAAGACCATGCCGCTTGATGAGGCAAAGGCAGCAGGTCTCTATCAGGTGATCGGCGCAGATATCGACGATCCGTATATTGCAGAGTTAAAGAAACTGGTGCTGCATCAGGACTGCATTGATAAAGTGGGCGGAGAGTTAAAGATCGTATATACACCGTTACATGGAACCGGAAATATTCCGGTACGCCGCGTATTAAAAGAACTTGGTTTTAAAAATGTATACGTTGTTCCGGAGCAGGAGCTGCCGGATGGAGACTTCCCGACCGTAAGCTACCCGAACCCGGAAGCAGCAGAGGCATTTGAACTTGGACTTGCCCTCGGCAAAAAAGTCGATGCAGACCTGATCCTTGCAACAGACCCGGATGCAGACCGTCTCGGCGTGTATGTAAAGGACAGCAAAACAGGGGAATATCACAGCTTAACCGGTAATATGTCCGGCTGCCTGATCGGTGATTATGTGATTGGACAGCGTAGGGAGCGCGATGGAAGCCTGCCGGCTGACGGTGCATTTATCCGTTCCATTGTTTCTACGAATATGGCAGATGCGATCGCTGACTATTACGGAATCGAGCTGGTAGAGGTACTGACCGGATTTAAGTTTATCGGACAGAAGATCTTAGAGTTCGAGAAGACTGGAAAAGGAACCTATCTGTTTGGTATGGAAGAGAGCTACGGCTGTCTGACAGGAACCTATGCGAGAGATAAAGATGCGATCGTTGCATCCATGACACTCTGCGAAGCAGCTGCTTACTATAAGACAAAGAATATGACACTGTGGGATGCAATGCTTGCAATGTATGAGAGATACGGCTATTACAAAGATGATGTGACATCTATTACCTTAAAGGGTATCGAGGGACTTGCAAAGATCCAGGAGATCATGAATACGCTGCGTGATCAGGCACCACAGGAGATCGGCGCTTATAAAGTAACTGCAATCCGTGATTACAAGAAAGACACGGTTACAGATCTTGCAACAGGCAAGGTAACACCGACCGGACTGCCGGCTTCGAATGTTCTTTACTATGAGATGACAGATGGTGCATGGGTATGTGTAAGACCATCCGGTACAGAGCCAAAAGTGAAGTTTTATCTGGGTGTAAAAGGAACATCTCTTGCGGATGCAGATCGGAAATCAGCGGATCTTTCAAAAGCAGTACATGCGATGATCGATAAAATGCTTTAATACGAATTCTGGATAGAAAATGTTTGTAAAAATGGTTACTGTTTACAGGCAGGCATTTTCTGAACTAAAAAATGCCCATATTTCGGGGATTTTCCTTGACAACAGAAGTAAAAACAAGTATAAATAATGAAGTAGGTATTACAGTGTACGGATATCCGTCAGGGATTGGTGCATCAGAAAACCGCAAAATTAAATTTACTGTGAAAATCCAGAGGAGGAATTTTTAACATGAACAAAGCAGAATTAGTTGCAGCAATGGCTGAGAAAACTGAATTAAGCAAAAAAGACGCAGAAGCAGCATTAAAAGCTTTCACAGACGTTGTAGCTGAAGAATTAAAAAAAGGTGAGAAGATCCAGTTAGTTGGATTCGGAACATTCGAAGTATCTGAGAGAGCAGAAAGAACAGGAAGAAACCCACAGAGCGGTAAAGAGATGGTTATTCCGGCTTCTAAAGCTCCAAAATTCAAAGCTGGTAAAGCTTTAAAAGATATGGTTAACGCATAATCATAACAGAAAAGATTCTAAGCGGGTTCCGGTTGTGGGATCCGCTTTTTTGTTGGAGGATTACTATGAGAGTCGATAAATTTTTAAAAGTATCCCGTCTGATCAAACGCCGCACGGTGGCAAACGAGGCGTGTGATGCGGGAAGGGTATCTGTAAATGGAAAACCGGCGAAGGCATCGGTCAATGTCAAAGTCGGGGATATCATTGAGATCGCATTTGGAACGAAAACCGTAAAAGTGCGTGTACTTGATCTGTTGGATACCACGAAAAAAGAACAGGCAAAAGATTTATTTGAATATATAGCATAAAAGCAGGCACCTTCTAATATATTTAGAAACGGTAATAGATATTTCCGCCAATAAATATCAGGAGGTCTTAGGATGGATGATAAAAATACAAATGTGACAAAGTCACATAAGGTACTGCTTGCAAACCGCAAAAGCGGAGCTTTTTCCGGCGTGGTGGACGTGTTGTCATTTGATGTGGCAGAGATTCTGTTAGAGACAGAACTTGGCATGCTTTTAATAAAAGGACATGATCTTCATGTGAACCGTCTTACCCTGGAAAAAGGTGAAATTGATATTGAAGGAAGAATCGATTCCCTGACGTATTCCGATATCAAAAATACAGGAAAACAGGCTGAATCTATTTTAGGAAGGCTGTTCAAATGATGGCTGTCAGCGCAGCAATCAGTGAGCAGGCAGCCTCGCTTGGGGTATCCATATTGATTGGCGGTGCATTGTTTCTTTTATATGATATTTTCCGGATATTTCGCAGAGTCGTGCCACACGGGAATTTCTGGATCGGTGTGGAGGATTTTTTTTACTGGCTCTGCTGTACTGCTGTAGTTTTTGTGATGCTGTATCGGGAAAATGACGGCATGGTGCGGGGATTTTCCATAGGCGGCATCATGATTGGCATGCTGCTCTACTATTTTCTGCTCAGCCGGTTTGTCATACGGATCAATGTGATGGTCTTTGGGACGGTTTTTGGTCTGCTCGGCAAAATATTTGGTACTATTTTACTACCATTCAGAAAACATGGGAAAAAATTATATATTTTTTCAGAAAACGATTGAAAAAAGTGTGCAGAGCAGTTAAAATTGGATTATGTAAACTATAGCCTGACGGGACGTTTGTGAAAAACAGTCAGGACAGCGGTATATCAGATGGAAGGAAACAGATATGGCAGGTAGGGGACGTCGGAAAAAAAAATAATAACAGAGCAGGAAAGCTTTGTATTGGAATGATCGTCATTGCGTTTGTTGCGGTAATGTCTGTCCAGATCATCAGAGTTTACCAGAAAGATCAGGAATACATGCAGCAGGAGGCGTCGCTTCAGAAACAGTTAGAGGAAGAAACCGCAAGGGGAGAACAGCTGAGCAGCTATGAGACGTATACAAAGTCCCAGCAGTATGTGGAAGATACTGCAAAGAGTAAATTAGGACTTGCCTATGATAATGAGATCATCTTCAAGGAAGCGAAATGATAAAATAACAAAATGAAAAACCAGTTCCATGATGTGCGTATGACGCAGATGGAACTGGTTTTTTGTTACCTTCTATTTTACGATGGCGTCGATTTTATCCAGCTCTTCTTTGGAGAAAGAAGTATGTCCGATGATACCGATATTGTCTAAAATCTGTTCCGGTTTTGAAGCACCGATCAGTACGCTTGTCACATGGTCGTCCTTTAAGATCCAGCTTAATGCCATTTCAGCGAGTGTCTGACCGCGCTGTCCTGCCAGTTCATTTAATGCTTTGATCTGACTGAGACGTTCCGGTGTTAAGGAAGATTCATGTAAGAACCGTCCGTCTTTTGCGATACGGCTGTCCGCTGGAATACCGTTTAAGTAGCGGTTGGTCAGCATGCCCTGGGCTAAAGGAGAGAATGCAATGATACCTTTTTTCAGGTCATGGGCAGTTTCCTTTAAGCCGTTCTCTTCAATGGTACGGTCAAAGATCGAATAACGGTTCTGGTTGATGATGAACGGACATTTTAAGTCATTCAAAATAGCCGCTGCCTTCTTTAAGGTCGGTCCGTCATAGTTAGAAAGTCCGACATAAAGTGCCTTGCCGCTTTTTACGATAGAATCAAGTGCACCCATTGTCTCTTCAAGCGGTGTTTCCGGATCCATGCGGTGATGGTAGAAGATATCGACATATTCAAGACCAAGTCTCTTTAAGCTCTGGTCTAAACTTGCAATCAGGTACTTGCGGCTTCCCCAGTTGCCGTAAGGCCCCTCCCACATATCATAACCTGCTTTCGTGCTGATCAGAAGCTCGTCACGGTAAGGCAGAAAATCATCTTTTAAAATCTGACCGAAATTGCGCTCAGCGCTTCCGTAAGCGGGTCCGTAATTGTTAGCGAGATCGAAGTGGGTAATGCCGTGGTCGAATGCGGTGCGGCACATTGCCTTCATGTTATCGTAACATCCGGTATCACCGAAATTATGCCATAATCCCAAAGATACGATCGGAAGTTTTAAACCGCTTGCTCCGCAGCGGTTATACTGCATGGTTTCATAACGTTTACTGTCTGCTGTGTACATTTTTCCATCTCCTTAAATGCTTTATTAATCCAATTCGCCGTTCGTCAATCATGCAGGCATGTTGACTCACTTGCGTTCATTATACCAAAAAACCTGAATGAGGTGTGAGGGCAATGTGAAATTCCTAAAAATAATCAACTGTTTTGAACTCCCTCGAAAGGACATCGAAAAAGGGATTTTGGCGAAAACTTTTTTGAAATCGGGATTTCCTTTGACAAAGATTTTTATTTCGGACTCCTATAATGGGATGCACCCGAAAAAATCCGGCAGACAAAATGCCGTGGTTGGAGGGAGAAATAAGAAAGTGTAAGGAGAAAAGGAATGAAAAAGACGGGAGTCAGACAAATGATATTTGGAATACTCGGGAGCCTGGCATGTGGAGTCAGTGTGATGGGATGTTATCCGCTTGTGCCGGCATATTTTACCGCACTCTATTTAGAACAGGTAAACGGAGTTGTGCTGCTTGCTTTTATGTACATAGGAATGACTCTGTTTATGCCGCTGACCGCAGCGGTAAAATACGGGGTGACACTGATCGTTATGATCGGTGCAGTGAAGCTGATCGAATGGGCAAATGAAGGGTGTCCGGCATTTTTGGCAGGTGTGATGGCGGGACTTACCACACTGATCTTATCGTTTTGCGGAAGTCTCCTGGAATGGAAAAACCAGCCGGACGGGGCAGCGGTATTTTTGGAGGCAGTCTTTATTTTTGGTGCGGTAATCCTTTTAAACCGCGGTATACATTTCCTGATGGAGTGGACGCCGGTGCAACGGAAAACAGAGGAACTGCCGGAGCGGGGAAATGGCGAGCGGCTCAAAAATTATGCGGAGTCTTTTCAGGGGCTGTCCCAGATATTTTTAAATATGAGTGCAGGAAAAGAAAAATATGCTGCGGATGAGCTTGGCAGGGTACAAAACGAACTGACCGGAAAAGTATGTGCCTCCTGTGATTCCTGCGCACTCTGCTGGGAGAGGGACTGCACACCGCTTTATGGAATTTTGTCTTCAATGATCACATCCATCTGGCAGGTGGGAGAGCCGGGGGCGGAAAATGAGGGCGGAGGTTAAAGAAGTACTGTGCGAAAAGCGGGATATGGTGGAGGAGGCGGTGCGTGTGTTTGAGCGTGTCAGCTTAAATCATGCGTGGTACAACCGTCTTTTGGAAAACAGGCAGGTGATCGCGGAACAGCTCGATGCCATGGCTTATATCATGCAGGACTGTGCAAGAGAAGAACGTGTGCTCGATACACAGGAGAGAAGAGCGATCTCTGAGATACGTTACCGGGCAAAAGAAAGGGGAATTTCCATTGAGGAAATACATCTGATCGAGACTCTTGACGGCAGATTAAAACTGAGTGCGGCATTAAAGAGCAGAATGGGGGGCTGTATTTCCCTGAAATCATTTGTGACTGCGGCGGGACATGCATTAGGCAGGCAGATGCGGGCGGCAGCCGACACAAAAACCTTTATCTCAAAGGAACCGGTCAACTATGTTTTTTATGAGGACACGGTGTACCGTAATGTACAGGGAATCGCGCGAGTCAAAAAGGACGGGGCAAAAATATCGGGGGATAATTTTTCTTTTCTGGAGTTAGAGCGTGGAGAATTTCTGCTTGGACTTTCAGATGGAATGGGATCAGGGAGCATGGCATGTAAAGAGAGTGAGATGGTCTTAGATCTGGTTGAACGTTTTTTGGAGGCGGGATTTTCTGTTGAGACGGCGATCCGCATGATGAATTCCGCGATGGTCATGAAAGGGGCGGATGATTTGTATTCAACGGTCGATCTCTGCAAGATCAATCTGTATACGGGAATGGCGAAGTTATATAAGATCGGGGCAGCAGCTACCTTTATTAAGAGGGGGGCGGAGGTGGAATGTATCACTTCCCAGAGTCTGCCGGTTGGAGCGCAGGTACAGATGGATATCTCTGTGCAGGAAACAAAACTAACGGGCGGTGATTTTGTTGTCATGGTAACGGATGGTGTGTTAGAATATCTGCATGTGAAAAAACCGGAGGATACCATGCAGGAGATCATAGAGAGCATACAGACAAATAATCCGGGGATACTGGCAAAGAAAATCATGGAGCGCGTCATGCTTTTTACGGGAGGAAAGGCGAAGGATGATATGACCGTGTTAGCGGCATGTATCTGGGAAAAATAAATGACAGAAGATGTATTAAACTGGATCAAAAAAGAAAAACTGATGACAGAAGGGGACACCGTGATCGTGGGACTCTCCGGCGGAGCGGACTCGGTGGCACTTTTACTCGTGCTTTTGGAACTGCGCCAGAGGATCGGCTATACACTTCTGGCAATTCATGTGGAACATGGGATCCGTGGTGAGGAGAGCAGAAAGGATGCAGCGTTTGTGGAGGAACTCTGCAGGCAGAAAAATATCTCATGCAGGATATGTCCGGTCAATGTGCCGGACTATGCAGCCTCAGAGGGAATCGGTGTTGAGGAAGCTGCGAGGATACTGCGTTATGAATGTTATCAAAAGGCAGCAGAAGAGCTGAAACAGAGTGGAGCTGGCCGTGTCAGCATTGCCCTTGCGCATCATGCGAACGACAATGCTGAGACCGTCTTATTTCAGATGGCGCGGGGAAGCGGTGTGCATGGAATGTGCGGTATGCACCCGAAACGGGTGCTGGGAGATGACATTTTGATTGTGCGTCCGCTTCTTTGTGTGTCGAGGGGACAGATCGAGGAGTATCTGAAAAAGTGCGGGCAGGAGTACCGGACGGATGGCACCAATCTGGATATCAATTACAGCAGAAACCGCATCCGTCATCATATTCTGCCTGAACTTTCGGTAATTAACGAGCAGGCAGTTTCTCATATCAATCAGAGTGCACTGCTTTTGCAGCAGGCGGTCAGTTATATGGAACAGGAAACAAAAAAAGCCGTGCAGACATGCTGCATTGGCGGGGGCGGTGCATATGTTATTTTAGAAAACGAGTGGAAGCAGTATCCGGAGATCATAAGACAGGAAATCGTTCATGAGGTGCTTGGAAAGACTGCCGGCAGCCGGAAAGATCTTGGCATGGTGCATGTGCAGGATGTCTGTGCACTGATGGAGAAACAGACCGGACGGGAGATCACGCTTCCGTATCAGATGACGGCGAGCCGGATCTATGAGGGGGTAAGATTGTGCCGGAATCAAAGGGACAAGGGCACAGGTGTTCCCCAGTCATTTTATGAGGTTACGGCAGATGATTTTGCAAAACTTGAGGCAGGAGAAACGGTAAATATCACACTGCCGGATGCCAATGTAAGCCTCAGACTGCTTTTATTTTCGGGAAAAGTTGACGAAATTCCAAAAAATCAGTATACGAAATGGCTGAATTATGATAAGATAGAATGTGGCTTGCAGTTTCGGAGAAGGGCATCGGGAGATTATCTGACGGTGGATGATGCGGGACACAAAAAGAAACTGAAAAGCTATTTTATTGACGAAAAGATACCGCAGATAAAAAGAGAGCACATATGGCTTTTAGCGCAGCAGTCGCATGTGTTATGGGTCATTGGCGGGCGGATCAGCGCCGTCTGCAAAATAAAAGAAGATACAAAAAAGATTCTGGAAGTAAGGATCGACGGAGGAAATTATCGTGAAGATTAAAAACATTAACGTTCATTTTACGGAAGCAGAGATTGACAAAAAGATCAGAGAATTAGGTGCAAGGATCAGTGAGGATTATGCAGGGGAATCCGTATGCCTGATCTGTATTTTAAAGGGAGCATCTTTCTTTACCTGTGAGCTGGCAAAGAGGATCACCGTTCCGGTAGAAGTGGAATTTATGTCTGTTTCAAGTTATGGCTCCGGTACGGAATCCAGCGGAATCGTAAAGATCGTGCAGGATTTATCAACCAGCATTGAAGGAAAGAATGTCATTGTTGTCGAGGACATTATCGATACAGGAAGAACTTTAAGCTACCTTCTGGAGAATTTGAAAACAAGAAGTCCAAAGAGTGTCCGTCTGTGTACACTTCTTGACAAACCGGAACGCAGAGTTGTGGATGTGAAGGTTGACTATGTCGGATTTGAGATACCGGACGAATTTGTAGTAGGTTATGGTCTTGATTATAATCAGCAGTACCGTAATCTGCCTTACATTGGATTTGTGGAGATAGAGGAATAAAGGAGAAAAGGGATTGAATAATAAGAGAAGTGGTTTTAGAGGATTTGGAGTATATCTGATATTAGTTCTCGCTGTCATTGCAATCTGGTACTGGCTTGATGGCAATAACGTGACCAACACGTATACAAGACAGCAGTTTGAGACGGCATTGGCAGAGGGCAAGGTAACACAGGTTAATGTTGTGCCGAATCGGGAAGTGCCGACAGGAAGTGTCAACATTACATTCAGTGATTCGAGTACGCAGGTGATGCTTGTCTCAGATGTGGCAGAGATCGAGCAGTATATGCGGGATGCGGGATTTAAGACTTATACCGTGCAGAATCCGCCGGAGGAAAGCTGGCTTTTGACATTGCTTCCATATCTGATCATTTTTGCTGCAATGTTCATTTTCTTTATGATCATGACCAATCAGGCTGCAGCAAACTCAGGCGGCGGAAGCAAGATGATGAACTTTGGCAAGAGCCGTGCGAGAAGAATGAGTGACGATCCGGCAAAACGTGTGAAGTTTTCTGATGTCGCAGGATTACAGGAAGAAAAAGAAGAGTTAGAGGAGATCGTTGATTTCTTACGCGCTCCAAAGAAATATACGCAGCTCGGTGCAAGAATCCCGAAAGGCGTGCTTTTGGTGGGACCTCCTGGTACCGGTAAGACATTGCTTGCAAAGGCGATTGCAGGGGAAGCAGGAGTACCGTTTTTCTCTATTTCCGGTTCTGACTTTGTCGAGATGTTCGTCGGTGTCGGTGCATCGAGAGTCCGCGACCTTTTCGAGGAAGCAAAGAAAAATGCGCCGTGTATCATTTTCATTGATGAGATCGATGCAGTGGCCAGACGAAGAGGAACCGGTATGGGCGGCGGTCACGATGAGCGTGAGCAGACCTTAAACCAGATGCTTGTTGAGATGGACGGATTTGGTGTCAATGAGGGTATCATTGTCATGGCTGCAACCAACCGTGTGGATATCTTAGACCCGGCGATCATGCGTCCGGGACGTTTTGACCGTAAAGTGGTCGTCGGCCGTCCGGATGTACGCGGAAGGGAGGAAATCCTTGGCGTACATGCGAAGAACAAGCCGCTGGGCGATGATGTTGATTTAAAACAGATCGCACAGACCACAGCGGGATTTACCGGTGCGGATCTTGAGAATCTGTTGAATGAAGCGGCAATTATTGCTGCAAAAGAGAACCGTGCGTATATCAAGCAGGATGATATCAAAAAATCTTTTGTAAAAGTGGGCATCGGCGCAGAGAAGAAGAGCCGTGTGATCTCTGACAAAGAGAAACGGATCACGGCATTCCATGAATCCGGTCATGCGATTTTATTCCACTTATTACCGGATGTGGGACCTGTCTATTCGGTATCGATCATTCCGACTGGAAGCGGTGCAGCAGGATATACGATGCCTCTGCCGGAAAAGGATGAGATGTTCAACACGAAGGGCAAGATGTTACAGGATATCGTCGTATCACTTGGCGGACGTGTGGCGGAAGAACTGGTATTTGATGATATTACAACCGGGGCATCACAGGATATCAAACAGGCGACACAGATGGCAAAAGCCATGGTTACCAAATACGGTATGTCGGATAACATCGGTCTGATCTGCTATGACAACGATGATGATGAGGTATTCATCGGACGCGACCTTGCACACACCAGAGGATACAGTGAGGGCGTGGCAAGTGCAATCGATCAGGAAATCAAGCGCATCATCGATGAGTGTTACGCAAAGGCAAAGCAGATGATCATGGATCACCGTGATGTATTAGATGCCTGTGCAAACCTTCTTTTGGAGAAAGAAAAAATCAGCCAGAAGGAGTTTGAGGCGTTATTTGATAAGTAATTGTGCATATTTTTCTGTTCTCACAAAAATATGATACCAAGGTACTGTACAATATGCATAAAAACAATGATGAAAAATTGTGAACTTTGTGCACACTTATTTGCGGGGGCATGCTATTATAATAACCGTAAAAACCCCCCAATACATTATATATAGTTTTTGCTATACCCCATAGTAAAAATACCTTCTCCTAAAAATGGAACCTGACCCCAGGTTTCATTTTTTTTGTCATTTTTTAATCTGTAATCAGAGCACATCTTTTGAAATACACAACCCCATAAATAATTGAAAAAATTTTCCAATTATATCTTGACACATCAGCGAACTAAAGTTATAATCCTAGTAATCTTATAGGAAATATATGAAAAAGAAAAAATGAAGGAACAGATGATAAGATATTAAGACAGTTTTACAGGACAGCAGACACAGATTTTACCTGTGCGTGACGCAGGTTTTACGGAGTGGAGGGACAATGAGAAAGAGGATGGCAGCAATCCTTGCAGCAGCAATGCTTGCAATGGGAACATTCGCCGGATGCGGCAGTGTGGCAGATGCGGATACAGTAGAGATCGTCAATGTTTCCTACGATCCGACCAGAGAATTATATCAGGCCTACAATACCTTGTTCGAAAAACACTGGGAAGAGCAGACCGGGCAGAAGGTAAGGATCATCCAGTCCCATGGCGGTTCCGGAAAACAGGCATTGGAGGTTGCGAACGGCCTTGACGCCGATGTGGTAACACTTGCATTAGAGGGTGATATCAAGACGATCTCCGATTCCGGGCTGATCGATCCGGGATTTACATCAGAGTTTCCGGACGACAGTGCTCCCTATACCTCAACGATCGTATTCCTTGTGAGAAAGGGAAATCCAAAACAGATCAAAGACTGGGATGACCTTTTAAGATCGGATGTCAGTGTTATCACTCCGAACCCAAAGACTTCCGGTGGAGCAAGGTGGAATTATCTCGCGGCATGGTACTATTTTGAAGGACAGGGCGAGAGTGAGGAAGACATCACAGAGCATATGAAAACACTATATCAGAATGTGCTGGTCTTAGATTCCGGGGCACGCGGTTCAACGACCACATTCATTGAGAATGGCCAGGGTGACGTCCTGATTGCATGGGAGAATGAAGCATTTTTATCCATGCAGGAGGAACCGGGAGAATACGAGATCGTTGTTCCATCGGCATCGGTGCTCTGTCAGCCGACGGTAGCTGTTGTAGATGAAGTGGTTGACAGAAGAGGCAGCCGGGCTGTTGCGGAGGAATATTTGAATTACCTGTATTCCGATGAAGCACAGAAGCTTGTAGGAGAAAATTATTACCGTCCGGCAGATCAGGACATTGCAAAACAGTTTTACACGGAGGAGGGAACACATGAGATCACAGAACTTCCTTCCGATGGAAAATGGATGGTGACGGATGTTGCTATGGCAGATATCAGTCACTTTGGCGGATGGGATGCTGTGATAGAGAAACATTTTTCGGATGGCGGTATCTTTGACACGATCTATGAACGTAACAGGTAGTGAAGAGGGAGGATTGCATGCGTAAAAGTAAAAATAAAAGAGTCATACCGGGTTTTGGCCTGTCTTTTGGAATTACCATAACAATGCTTGGACTGATCGTGATTATTCCGTTATGTTCGCTGGTCGTATTTTCAGCAAAACTTTCATTTCCTGAATTTCTTGATACAATCACAAGACCGCGTGTGTTATCGAGCTATGCAGTCAGTTTTTTTACTGCATTCGTGGCGGCGGCGATCGATGCGGTCATGGGTATGATCATCGCCTGGGTGCTTGTAAGATATGATTTTCCCGGAAAAGCGATCATGGATGGCATCATCGAACTTCCATTTGCACTGCCGACCGCAGTTGCCGGTATCGCACTGACACACCTGACCACGACGGAGGGCTGGGTAGGAGCATTTTTTCAGAAGTTCGGAATTAAGATCGCGTACACAAGACTTGGAATCATCGTGGCGCTGGTGTTTATCGGAATTCCGTTTGTTGTGCGGGCGGTGCAGCCGGTTTTGGAAAAAATAGATATCCAGTATGAGGAGGCGGCAAATATCCTCGGCGCAAACAGCAGGCAGACGATGTTCCGTGTGATCCTGCCGGAGATTTTACCATCCCTGATCGCCGGATTTACGATGTCCTTTGCGAGAGGACTTGGCGAATATGGAAGCGTGGTATTTATTGCAGGAAATACCCCTTATGAGACAGAGATCGCACCGCTGATGATCATGTCAAAGCTTCAGGAATTTGATTATGCGAGTGCAACTTCGATCGCTCTTGTCATGTTAGCGGCAGCGTTTGTGATCCTTTTTATCAATGCATGGCTGCAAAGCCGGGCGTCAAAGATCGTCAGCGGAATTGCATAGCAACTAGGTTGCATAGCAGCTAAATTGCAGGATAGATGTATGGAGACAGACAGAATATCTGTCAGGTTTTGCAGAAATCAGATCACAGGAAGGAGAAAGCTATGGAGATCAGAAAAAATTCAGGGCCACTTAAATGATCTTAATCGGTATCAGCACATTATTTCTCATAGTGATGTTGATCCTGCCGCTCACCTACGTCCTTGTCACAGCGTTTGGGGAGGGCATTAAAGTATTTGTGGCGTCAGTCACCGATTATTATGCATTAAAGGCAATCGGTCTTACATTGGAAGTAACGCTGATCGCGGTGGTGGTCAACACCATATTTGGAATTGCGGCATCCTGGTGTATCACGCGATTCCAGTTTCATGGCAAAAAGATCTTGTCAACGCTGATTGATCTTCCGCTTACAATCTCACCGGTTATTGCCGGACTGATCTATATCCTGACCTTTGGACGGCAGAGTATCCTTTATGAGTATCTGCGGTCGGCGGGGATCAAAATGATCTTTGCGGTACCGGGAATCGTGGTTGCAACAGTGTTTGTGACATTTCCGTTTATATCGAGGGAGATCATTCCGGTGCTCTCCACACTTGGTACCGACGAGGAGGAAGCGGCTGCACTGATGGGAGCAAACGGGTTTACGATTTTCCGGAAAATTACCTTCCCACATATCAAATGGGCATTGCTTTACGGAATCGTGCTCTGTACGGCAAGAGCGATGGGAGAGTTTGGTGCGGTATCTGTTTTGTCCGGTCACCTTCAGGGAAAAACAAATACGATGCCGCTTTACATTGAACTTTTGTATCAGGGATATGATTTTACCGGAGCGTTTGCGGTATCGGCGATCTTAGTGTGTATGGCAGTCGTGATCTTAGTGCTTCGGAGTGTGTTGGAGCACAAGGGCAAAGAAGCGTAGGCAGGGCTGCCAGAGAAGAAAAGTAACAGCAGCGCAGTTAAGGCATCATAGCAGCTGGCGCAGCATAGCAGCTGGTGCAGCATGGCAGTAAATGTACTACTGGAAATGGAGCGGATTATGGCGGAACAAAATTATGTAGAACTTAGGCATGTGAATAAAAAGTATAAAGATTTTCAGGCATCCGACGACATCAATTTTGGAATTGGAAAAGGAAAGCTGATCGGGCTGCTCGGACCGAGTGGCAGCGGAAAGACGACGATCCTTCGAATGCTTGCTGGATTAGAACATGCGGATTCGGGGGAGATCATCATTGATGGAAGAGTCGTCAATGATGTACCGGCGAGTGAGCGCGGGATCGGATTTGTGTTTCAGAACTATGCGCTGTTCCGCTACATGACCGTATATGATAACATAGCATTTGGACTGGATGTAAAAAAATGGAAAAAGGCAGATATCAGACGGCGTGTGGATGAACTGGTGGAATTAGTCGGGTTAAAGGGATTTGAGAAGCGCTATCCGAACCAGTTATCCGGCGGACAGAGACAGAGGGTTGCATTTGCGAGAGCCTTAGCGCCGAACCCGGAACTTCTTCTTTTAGATGAACCGTTTGCAGCCATTGACGCAAAAGTACGTCAGGAACTTCGAAGCTGGCTTCGGGAGATGATTACGAGAGTCGGCATCACCAGCATTTTTGTCACGCATGATCAGGATGAGGCAATTGAGGTTGCAGATGAGATCATCATAACCAACCATGGACATATCGAACAGGCGGGAACGCCGATCGAAATCTACAGCCAGCCGAAGACACCGTTTGTCACAGAGTTCATGGGAAGTCCGACCAGAATCAGCAATATCACCAGCTTCCATGGGTATGAGGAATTAGGTGAGGGGCTTCATGCGGTGGTGAGACCGGAACATGTGAGTGTCACAAAAAAGACAGAGCAGAGCCGCTTTTCTTCTTCCGTGGAGGAAGGTGTTGTGGAGCGCGTGATGTTTCGCGGCAGAGAGGTCGAACTTCATGTAAGAGTACATGATGTGCTGCTTGTGGCAAACCGCAGGTTAGAGGAGGCATCGATCACAGAGGGCGAGCGTGTCAATGTGTTCATTTATCAGGTGTTTGCATTCCCGGCAGGTGAAAACGGCACACAGAATGTAAACATTGTAGAAAATGCCAATATTGAAACAGAGAAGCTGTTTTATATTTAAGGAGATCAGTGTGAAAAATAAGATTTTTCACACGCAAGATTTGTGCTCCGGCACAAACTTGATATGCGCAAAAAACTGTGCAGAAATGGAGAATTATATGAAAACAGAAATCATTACATCGGATGTGCTGATCATCGGCGGTGGAACTTCCGGCTGTTATGCGGCACTGACTATCGCAGAGCAAAACCCGGAGCTTAAGGTTGTGATCGCGGAAAAAGCGAATATCATAAGGAGCGGCTGTCTTGCAGCCGGCGTCAATGCCCTGAACGCATATATCACGGAGGGAAGAAAGCCGGAAGATTATGTCGACTATGCCACGAAGGATGCCAATGGCATTGTGAGAAAAGACCTGCTGCTCTCCATGTCGCAGGGACTCAACCGTGTGACAGCGAAGTTAGAGGAGTTAGGGCTTGTTATTTTAAAAGATGAAAACGGAAAATATGTGACAAGAGGTAACCGGAATATCAAGATCAACGGCGAGAACATCAAGCCGATCTTAGCGGAAGCCGTGAAAGCACAGAAAAACGTGAAAGTCATCAATCATGTGAACATCACGGATTACATTACAGAGCAGGATAAAGTGACCGGGGCATACGGATTTGACGTCAATGAGAAGATAGCATACATTTTTTCTGCAAAAGCAGTTTTATGTGCGACCGGCGGAGCGGCAGGACTTTACCGCCCGAACAATCCGGGATTTTCAAGACACAAGATGTGGTATCCGCCGTTTAACACCGGAGCGGGATACGCGATGGGAATTTTAGCCGGAGCAGAAATGACGACTTTTGAGATGCGTTTTATTGCACTCCGCTGTAAAGATACGATCGCACCGACCGGAACGATCGCACAGGGCGTCGGGGCAAAACAGATCAACTCCCTCGGAGAGGTCTATGAGACGAAATATGGCATTACGACTGAGGAGCGTGTCTACGGTACCGTGGCGGAGAATCAGGAGGGAAGAGGCCCGTGTTACCTGCATACGGAAGGCATTAAGGAAGAGCAGGGCAAAGATCTGTTAAAGGCATATTTAAATATGGCACCGAGCCAGACTTTAAAATGGATCGAGAGCGGAAAAGAGCCGAATGAGCAGGATGTCGAGATCGAGGGCACCGAGCCTTACATCGTGGGTGGTCATACCGCAAGCGGCTACTGGATCGACGATGCGAGAAGAACCACATTAAAAGGACTTTATGCAGCCGGGGATGTCGCCGGAGGATGCCCGCAGAAATATGTGACCGGAGCACTCGTGGAGGGCGAGATCGCGGCGGAGACGATTCTAAAGGATCTGAAGCAGGAAGAGGAAGGTCAGCAGTCAGAAGGACAGGATTCAAAGGAACAGTTAGAAAAGCTGGCACAGGCAGTCGATCAGGAATATGAGTCCTGTTTTGCAGAGAAAAAATCATTCTTTGGCACGGAACAGATCGAGGAAGCCATGCAGAAAGTCATGGATGCCTACGCAGGCGGGATCGGGACGAATTACCGCTACAATGAGAAACAGCTCAATATCGCGGAAGAAAAAATTGACCAGCTTTTCGCACTGACCAAAGATCTGACCGCAAAAGATACGGATGACCTGTTACATATTTATGAAGTAAAGGAACGCTTAGTCGTATGTAAAAGCGTCATCGCACATCTAAAAGCGCGGAAAGAGACACGCTGGCGCGGTTTCGGACAGAACATGGACTATCCGGGAACAAAAGATGACTGGGATAAAAAAGCAGTCAATTCCGTCTATGAAAACGGTAAAATCAAAATCCTGTTCCGTGATCTGACACAGACACCGGATTTTGGTCAGAAAGGAGGTACCCTGTGAGCATAGCGATCAATAAAAGTAAATGCGTAAAATGCAGACGCTGCATCGAAGTCTGTCCGGGAAATCTGATCAAGGCAGACGCAGACGGCAAGGCATACATCAAAGAGCCGAGAGACTGCTGGGGCTGCACCTCCTGCGTCAAAGAATGCAGGGCCGAAGCCATAGACTTCTTCTTAGGGGCCGACATCGGCGGCAGAGGCAGCACCCTGACCACCAGAGAGGACGGTGACTACCGCCTCTGGACTGTCACCGCACCCGACGGCAACAAGACCGTCGTACGGATCAATAAAAAGGACGCCAACAAATATTAAAACACAGCAAAATAGAGGAGGATATTTTATGAGTGGATTATCACATTTGGACGAACTGGAGGCAGAGGCGATCTACATCATCCGCGAAGTAGCTGCCGAATGCGAAAAACCGGTAATGCTTTACTCCATAGGAAAGGACAGCTCGGTAATGCTGCACCTCGCCATGAAAGCATTTTACCCGGAGAAGCCGCCTTTCCCATTTTTACATATCGATACGACCTGGAAATTCCGTGAGATGATCGAGTTCCGTGACCGCATCGCAAAAGAGAACGGCATTGAGATGTTAGTTTACACCAATCAGGAAGGTGTGGACGCCGGCATCAACCCGTTTGACCACGGTTCCGCTTACACCGACATCATGAAAACACAGGCATTAAAACAGGCGCTTAAAAAATATGAGTTTACTGCAGCATTTGGCGGCGGCCGCCGTGACGAGGAAAAATCCCGTGCGAAAGAGAGAATCTTCTCCTTCCGTAACGAGGCGCAGGCATGGGACCCGAAAAACCAGAGACCGGAGATGTGGAAACTGTATAACACCAAGATCAATAAAGGCGAGAGCATCCGTGTCTTCCCGATCTCAAACTGGACAGAAAAAGATATCTGGCAGTACATCAAACGTGAGAACATTGAGATCGTACCGCTTTATTTTGCAAAAGAGCGTCCGGTCGTATACAGAGACGGCAACATCATTATGGTGGATGATGACCGCTTCAAATTCCGTGAGGGTGAGAAGCCGGAGATGAAAAAAGTCCGTTTCCGTACATTGGGATGTTATCCGCTGACCGGTGGTGTGGAATCCGATGCGGAGACTTTGGATGAGATTATTGACGAGACACTTGCAGCCGTATCTTCAGAACGTACCAGCCGCGTGATCGACAACGAGGCGGCAGGCAGCATGGAACGTAGAAAAAGGGAGGGGTATTTCTAGATGAAAGGTTTACTTAAATTTATCACCTGCGGTAGTGTGGATGACGGAAAATCCACACTGATCGGACATATTTTATACGATGCAAAACTGCTTTATGCAGATCAGGAAAAAGCACTCGAATTAGACAGTAAAGTCGGAAGCAGAGAGGGGGCCATCGATTATTCCCTGCTGCTTGACGGTCTGATGGCAGAGCGTGAACAGGGTATCACGATCGACGTTGCATACCGTTATTTTACAACAGACCGCAGAAGCTTTATCGTGGCAGATACACCTGGTCATGAAGAGTACACCAGAAACATGGCAGTGGGAGCTTCCTTTGCGGACCTTGCGATCATTCTTCTGGATGCGACACAGGGTGTGCTGGTGCAGACAAGACGTCATGCAAGGATCTGTGCGCTGATGGGAATCCGCTACTTTGTATTTGCGGTAAACAAGATGGATCTGATCGGCTATGACCAGGAAAAATTTAATGCGATCCAGGCAGAGATTTTACAGCTTGCCGGCGAACTTGGACTGGAGAGCGTCAAGATCATGCCGGTATCTGCGACAGAGGGCGATAACGTCACAAAGAAATCCGATAACATTCCATGGTACACCGGCGAACCGATTTTAACTTACCTTGAGGAAGTCGATGTGACTGAAAAGGCAAAAGAGCAGGGATTTTATATGCCGGTACAGCGCGTGTGCCGTCCGAACCATACTTTCCGTGGTTTTCAGGGACAGATCGAGGCCGGAGAGGTGCATGTGGGTGATACCTTAACGGTACTGCCGGGCAATGAGACCGCCAGTGTAAAGAGCATTTTAGTAGCCGGAAAAGAGGCGGATACCGCACAGACCGGACAGCCGGTTACGATCCAGTTAGACAAAGAGATCGACGTCTCAAGAGGATGTGTGTTGGAAAATGGCAGCGGCATCACGGCGGCGCAGAAATTTACGACAACGCTTCTCTGGATGGATGACAATAACCTGTCAGCCGGAGGCGATTACTTTATCAAACTCGGAACCAAACTGATCACAGGAACTGTGACAGAGATCTCCTATAAGATCGATGTCAATACCGGGGAGCATCATCCGACCGATATATTGGGAAAAATGAGATCGCAGTCTGCAGCATTGTGTTAGACGAAAAGATACCGCTTGATGTATTCAAAAAACATAAGACCATGGGTGAACTGATTTTAATCGACCGTGTGACCAACATGACTTCCGCCTGCGGTGTCGTGGAGCAGTTTGCAAGCGGCAATGAGACAGAGGAACCGGTATTTGTTTACGGAGACTTAAAAGCGCGCGGAGATATTTTCGAGGAGTTTTACTATAACATGGAGAAATCTTCGATTGCGAAACATAAACCGGAGCAGAAGACCTACACCGTGGGAGATGAGATCCCGACGAAGAGCGAGACTTATGAATATCCGGAGTACTTTGATATTTTGATCTTAAGAGATCAGGCTGCCGTACAGGTGCGTGACAATAAGATCGAGGCGATCCTTCCATTAGCAGATTACCGCTACTCAGGAGTTCCGGTTGTCAACGGAAGAGGATTTGCCGTGAATGTGAAATCGCAGAAAGATCTGCAGGCATTCTTAGACGGATATGGACAGGGAGAGACGGATACAGAATTCTGGAACCACTGGCTGACCTTCGGAACTTACCGCAAAGTGATCTTCCATGAAAACTATTGGGAAATCTGATGTGCAATCGTTTGTGCATAATTTTAGTACCAGTTTTTAAACTGGTACTAAGGTACTGTTTATTTTGTATAGTTTGGGCGGTAAAAAAACTTCAAATTTGTGCACACTTATCCTGCCGCTCATGCTATTATAATTACTGTAAAAACCCCCCAATACATTATATATATTTTTTGCTATACCCCATAGTAAAAATACCTTCTCCTAAAAAGATAGCTAGCCGATAGCTATCTTTTTTTCTGAAAAAATAACCATGCGGTTAAAATCGCATGGTTATTTTTGTTTGTTCGCAAAAGTGCGGTATACATCATAATAGATATTTTCGCGGTTTGGTCCGATTAAAGAGGCAAGCTCTTTCTGAAGATCCGGATGATCCAGGATCAGGTCAATGATATTCGGATTATACTGTGTGCCACGACCATCCGCCAGTTCCGAAAGCACGGTATCAAAATCTTTTGCATTGTGATAGTTGCGGCTTAAGTAATCCGTAGCGGCATCCAGGCAGTCACAGATGTGCACGAGATCAATGACCGGGCGGCACGGTGAATGGAGGATGTCAAAGTCATCCGGATAACCGCCTGTGCCGTCATAAGTGCGGTGATGTCCATGTGCGATATCTGCATAACACGCAAAATCAGGAACAGAGGCGAGATCCTTTGCTCCCGTTTCCGGATGCATGCGGATCAGGTCAAACTCGTAATCCGTCAGCCTGCGGTGCTGCGTGTTGATGATCGGGACGATTCCGTTTTTACCGATATCGTGAAGCATCGAACCCTGCACGGCGAAATCAATGATATGCGTGCGGTTTTTCTGAATTTCAGAAACCGTCGAACCAAGAGCCGGGCAGATCAGAAGCTCTGGCTTATCATCGAAAATATATTTTAAAAGCGCCTCCGCCAGATAGGAAACCATAACGGAGTGTGTCAGTGTTGCCAGATGACTAGAAACGATCAGATCAAGGATAAAGTTTGTCTTTTCAACCGGGTGGTGGAACGTATCAAGCACGATTGGATGAAAACATGCCATACGCATACCATCATACTGCGAGTATGTGTGCAGACGGTAATGTCTTGTCGACAGAAAATGAATGACCATACTGCGGTAAGTGAGGTTTCTGCGATCTTTTTCTGCCTCGGAAAGGGTGGTATGGGACAGAAAGTGCATCAGAAGAATTGGAAGATCCACATAAAAGGACAGATAATCCAGTTCTGTTTCATCCGGAATCATTTCTTTTTTTCGGGTATAATAATCATCTACGACCGAATAAGCTTCGTCCCAGCTTAATGCCTCTTCTTCTGCCATGAGACGATAATATTGAAATACGAGGGCGGGCGGACAGTCGTAAATGGAACCCTTGTGCTTAAGGACTTGGTATAATGCTGCAGTGTCAGTTCAGATAAATGCAGCCGCAGTGAATCCGGAAATTCAATATCAAAAAGCAGCAGGTCATTTTCGCAGGAGAGAAAATTGTTGATCGTTTTATTTACAATTTTGGGAATGCGCGGATTGACCGTATCGTAACGGCAGAACTTTTCCTGCTTGCGCAGTTCGATCAGTTCTAAAAAGAACTGATATGCCTCCTCAATCGGCAGATTGTGAAGAAACGGCTCAACACGGATCAGGTTATCATAGGCGACAAAAATATAATCGCGGCTTTCCGGTACCTGAAATGTGTCGATCTTATCGCGCAGTGCTACAACTTTTTTGTAATAGTCACTTGAGCGCAGCCCCATCTTATGATCGCCTGTGCGGGAAAGCTGAAGTGCGGAATAGGCGGCGCAGGTGTAGAGAAAAATAAGACTCTCCACATCTTTATTTGCTTCATAATGAGAAATCAGCTCTTTTGCAAAACGAAGCTGCAGGGATGGTTCATTATACTGGCTGTAATAAAGTTTACGGCAATAGCTTAAGACCAGATCATACTGGCTGTTGCTTAAAGTAGATTTATCTTCTTTTAAGTGCGTGAAAAATGAATGGAATAAAAGATCATCCTCGATACAAAGCTGATATCTTGAACGCCCACAGTTTTTCAGGCATCTGATCCATTCTTCTTTTGCAGCCGGAGCATGAATCTGTTCATCCCAGGAAATGCTGGTGATAAAATTATTAAATAGACATCGAAAAAAAGCTTGATATCACTGTCAGTCAACCTGAGATCCTCCTTTAAATTAAAAATTCCATACGAAAATTATATAACGCGAAATTATCTGTGTAAATAGATTTTAGGTCCTGGTATTATGTATATCTAACAGGATATAAGGTTTGCAGTGTCTTTCAGATTTTTATGGTCAGTAGACTTTTTTGTGTGTTATTATTTGTATAAATGCAGTTTTAGACGTTGCGAAAGTACCATTCTGTGTTATAATAAATGAAGTGTTTTCGTAAATTTTCGCAAAGAAAGGAAAATAGGGATTACATGAACCAGGAAGAATCAGTTTATGAGTTAAACCGTATACAGAGATATATTATGCAGATGCGTCCGCTGTTAAAAAAGAATGCACTTTTTTCGGATGGAACGGCAGATTACAGACAGCCGGTGGAACCGGATGCAGGGGATGAAGTGACTGTCCGTTTCCGTACAGCGCGCGATAATGTCGATATCGTATGGCTGTGTACCGGAGATAAAAAATATAAAATGAAAAAGACAGAGACCGGGGGAGCCTTTGATTATTATGAGGTAAAATTCACACTCGGAGAGGAGCCGTTTTACTATTATTTTAAAGTGGCAAGCGGTCTGTTAAATGTATATTATGACCGCTATGGTGTCAGCAAGGAAAAACGTGACGAATACCGTTTCTGCATTATTCCGGGATTTTCAACACCGGAATGGTCAAAGGGTGCAGTTATGTACCAGATCTTAGTCGACCGTTTTTACAACGGCGATACGTCGAATGATGTGCTGACCGATGAGTACTATTATATCCGTTCTACCAGCAGAAAGATGGACAGCTGGGATCAGTGCCCGTCTGATTTTTCCGTGGCAGAGTTTTATGGCGGTGACTTAGAGGGTGTCAGACAGAAACTGGATTATCTGCAGAATCTGGGTGTGGAAGTAATTTATTTTAACCCGTTATTTGTGTCCCCATCCAATCATAAATACGATATCCAGGATTATGATTATATTGACCCGCATTATGGAAAAATCGTTGAGGACGGCGGCGGGCTGTTAAAAGACGGTGTGAGTGATAACAGAAAGGCTGAACGCTATATCAACCGTGTGACCAATAAGAAAAATCTTGAGGCGAGCAACCGTTTTTTTGCAGAGCTGGTAGAAGAGATCCATGCGCGTGGCATGAAAGTGATCTTAGACGGTGTGTTCAATCACTGTGGATCATTTAATAAATGGCTTGACCGCGAGGAAATCTATCAGGTAAGCGGCGATTATGAGGATGGAGCCTTTGTTTCCAAAGACAGTCCGTACCGCAATTTCTTTGGCTTCCAGGATCAGTTTGCATGGCCGTACAATACGACCTACGAGGGCTGGTGGGGACATGATACGCTGCCAAAACTCAACTATGAAGGCTCTGAAAAACTGTATGATGATATTATGCGTGTTGCAGCAAAATGGGTATCTCCGCCATACAATGCGGACGGCTGGAGACTTGATGTTGCTGCAGATTTAGGACATTCCCCGGAGATGAACCATAAGTTCTGGAGAGATTTCCGTAAATCAGTGAAAACGGCAAACCCGGATGCAATTATTTTAGCAGAGCATTACGGTGACCCGAAGGAATGGCTCCAGAAAGGTGACCAGTGGGATACCGTTATGAACTATGATGCATTCATGGAGCCGCTGACCTGGTTCCTGACCGGTATGGAAAAACACAGCGATGAGGCAAAACCACAGTTAAAGGGAAGCGTGAAAGATTTTGAAGACTCCATGCGTCATTATATGGCAAGTTTCCAGACATCGCAGCTTTTGTGTGCCATGAATGAGCTTTCAAATCATGATCATTCCAGATTCATGACAAGAACTAACGAAAAAGTGGGACGTGCAGCAACACTTGGCACGGCAGCTGCTGAGGAAGGAATTAAACCGGCGGTGTTTCGTGAGGCAGTGGTTGTCCAGATGACATGGCCGGGTGCACCTACCATTTATTATGGTGATGAGGCAGGGCTCTGCGGATTCACAGACCCGGATAACAGACGTACCTATCCATGGGGGAAAGAGGACATTGTCCTGATCGATTTTCATCGTGATATTATCCGCATTCATAAAGAACATGAAGCACTCCGCACCGGTTCCCTTATGTTTTTAAAAGGAGACGATAATCTCCGAGGAGACGATAATCTCCGAGGAGACGATAATCTCCGAGGAGATGATAATCTCCTTTGTTACGCGAGATTTAACCGCAGGGAGCAGTTTGTTGTCCTTGTGAATAATAAGGAACAGGAACGTGATGTGGAACTTGAAGTATGGCAGTGCGGAATACCGAAAAAAGCAGTGTTAGAGCGTGTGATCATTTCAAATGAGACGGGCTATTCACTGATGCCAAAACAGTATGAAGTTGCGGATGGAGTACTCAAAATAAGCCTGCAGAAATATTCCGCAGTTATTTTGATGTATGACAGATCAGAAAATTAGTTTTCAGGTTTTAAGGTAAGGCTTTCGGACAAAAAATACTTGCATAATAGAAGCTGCTATGCTATAATCTTTTCTTGTCAGAGCGCATTTTGCGTATCTGATAAATGGGCAGATTCCCGAGTGGCCAAAGGGGACAGACTGTAAATCTGCTGCAATTTGCTTCGGTGGTTCGAATCCACCTCTGCCCATTGTGTATTGTCCGGTAGGAAGGCATTTTTAAGTAGCTCGTGAGTGAAAGCCTTTGAACATAGGAAGCAGTACATATGGAAAATGCCGGCGTGGCGGAACTGGCAGACGCGCAGGACTTAAAATCCTGTTGTAGAAATACAGTACCGGTTCGATTCCGGTCGCCGGCATTATAGAGATTCTTCTAAAGAGAGATCCTGTTAACAGGGTCTTATTTAATTCATTAAAAATTATAATAAGTAATTTTGAAATTTTAATGAAAACAAAATGCATTTCAAATAAAATTGTGCTATAATTCTGAAAAACACTAAGAAGGGGAAACCGTGTTCAAATTTGATACGGAAGAAAGGTACGATGAAACAGGAAAAAGTAACATTCATTCATTCAATTTCAGCGAAAATTACTTTGCTGGCGGTTTTTATTGTTGTTGTGTCTCTTGTAGGGAGTGTGATCAATGCCAGTTCAAAATCGAGGAAAGTTGTTGAAAACGTAAATTCAAATTATATTCTGAGTCTTGCAGAGATGGGAGCACAGACGATCGGGAATATTCCGGCAGATATTGCAACAGATGAAGAATATTCGAAAATCATAAGTGAGATCAACATGACAGGAGTAGAGAGTGCATATGCATATCTGGTATCAGAAGATGGTACGATGATCTATCATCCGACCGCAGATAAGATTGGGCAGCCAGTTGAAAACACTGTGTTAAAGAGGTGGTATCACAGCTTGCGTCCGGAACTGTTCCGGAGGATGCTGTTGTTGAATATGAATTTAATGGCGGAATCAAGTATGCCGGATATGCGCTGACACCAGACCATATGATCGTGGTTGTAACTGCTGACAAAGATGAGATTGTAAAACCGGTTAATCAGATGATCTGGTTTATGAGTATAACAGCAGGAATTACACTTGTTGTCTGTGTGATTATTGGATATCTGTTAAGCCGCTTCATCTGTACACCACTGGAACATCTGACAGAGATTATCAAAAATACTGCAGATCTGAATTTCAGTCATAATGCAAAGAGTGACGGTTTATGTAAAAGAACAGACGAAACCGGTTTTATGGCGCGGGAACTCCGTGTTATGAGAAGAAATCTGCGTGAGATGGTTGCAAATATTGACACAGCAAGCCAGCAGATTACCGGAAATGTAGATGGATAACAAGTAACGTAGAGACGGTGGATCACATGTGCTCAGATAACTCCGCAACCAGCCAGCAGCTTGCAGCGGGTATGCAGGAGACTGCAGCAACGACTGTAAATATCAATGAAAATGTCGGCACCATGAAAGAGGAAGCTGACAGACTTACAGAAATGGCTGAAAAAGGTGCAGATGTTTCCAATGAGGTTATGGACAGAGCAAAGAATCTGTGTAATAAGACAGTAACTGCAAGTAACCGTACCATGGAAATGTATACGAATGTGAAAGAAAAATCCGAAAAGGCGATCGAGGGATCAAAGGCAGTTGAAAAGATCAATGAGCTGACTAACACCATTATGGAAATTTCTTCCCAGACCGGACTTTTAGCATTGAATGCAAGTATTGAGGCTGCGAGAGCCGGAGAAGCAGGACGTGGATTTGCAGTTGTTGCAACAGAGATCGGAAGTCTTGCAGACCAGACCTCAAAAGCAATCGCAGATATCGGTAATATTGTAAAGGCTGTCAATGAAGCAGTTGGTAATATGACAGAGTGCTTAAGTGAGACAACCGGATTTTTGGAGACGACCGTACTTGAAGATTATAAAGAATTTGAACAGGTAGGTGCCCAGTATCAGGATGATGCAGATGTATTCAAGTCCAACATGAATCAGGTAAAAGATTCTATGCTGCAGCTCTCGGATTTGATCGAGTCGATCGCACAGGCATTAAGCGGTATCAACGATACTGTGGGAGAAGCAGCAGTCGGTGTATCCGATATTGCGTCAAAGACAAGCGGTATGGTGGAGAAAACAGGTGCTACACATGATATGGTATCTGAGTGTTACTCCTGTGCAGACGAGCTCCGTGAGATCGTTGGCAAATTTGTTTTAAGATAGGCGAATCCGTTGTCATGAATTATGGCCTGTCCTCATAAGATGTGGTAATCACAGATTATGAGGGCAGGCTTTTTTGAATTCATAGGAAATTATGTCCTATGAATTCAAAAGCCCTCCGCCGGGATATCTGTGTGAAAGTATGCGGTAGGGAGGCTATGATGCAGGAGAAGTCAAAGGAACAGGGAAATGGGCAGAAGCGGGGATACAACCTGTTGGATAAGGAAGAACAGAAATCGATGCTGTCGTGTTTTGTGGAACAGCTTTGCGATCCGCTTATTTTTATTTTGTTTGCGGCTGCGGCAATATCCCTGCTGCTGAGGGAATATGGAGATATGTGCATTATACTTGCAGTAGTACTGTTAAATGCCGTGGTCGGAGTGATCCAGGAGGGAAAGGCGAAACGGGCGTTAGAGGCGTTGGAAAAAATGACAAGCCCGCATGCCTGATCCATGATGAGGATGGAATCCGGGAGATTCCTGCTGCTGATCTGATTCCCGGGGATATTGTCTGTCTTGAGGCAGGGCGGCAGGTGCCGGCAGATATCCGGATCATATCAGCGGTTAATTTAAAAATCGAGGAGTCGGCGCTGACGGGAGAATCTGTCCCGGTCTCAAAAAATACGACCGATCAGAACGAGGCATATATGACCACAAATGTCACATACGGCCGTGGGGAGGGGATCGTCACTGCAATCGGGATGGATACGAAAATAGGCGGTATCGCAAAATTGCTTTCCGGGACAAAAACGGAACTGACACCGCTGCAGAAAAGACTTGCGGATCTTGGGAAAATTCTTGGTACAGTTTCCGTTTTTTTGTGTATCCTGCTGTTTGTGATGGCGGTTTTGCAGAGACGCAATGTCGCAGAAATGCTGATCACCGCGATATCACTGGCGGTCGCAGCAGTCCCGGAAGGACTGCCGGCGATCGTTACGATGGTACTGGCACTTTCGGTATCACGCATGGTAAAGGTCAATACGATTGTGAAAAGACTGCCGAGTGTGGAAACATTAGGCTGTGTGAGTGTGGTATGTTCGGATAAGACGGGAACGCTGACGCAGAACCGTATGACGGTGACGAAATGTTATACGGATGGGAAAATCTGTGAGCCAAAGCGGTTAAACCGCAGAAAAGACCGGTATTTTCTGGAGGGATATGCACTTTGTAACGATGCGTCCATCCGTGGAGAGCGGATCGGCGATCCGACAGAACTTGCGCTGCTCGATATGGCGGCAGGGTTTGAGATACAAAGAGAGCGTTTAGAAGAAAGTTTTCCGAGAACGCAGGAGATCGCATTTGACTCTGAACGGAAAATGATGACAACTCTGCATCGTGGGGAAAAAGAAAATGTTTCTTATACCAAAGGCTCACCGGATGAAATTTTTAGAGCGCTCTGCATTTCTGCTGGAAGGTGGCGGGCGGATTCCAATGACGCCGGAGAAACGCAGAGAGATCGATCAGGTGATCCATGCGTTTACCGGGGAGGCACTCCGGGTACTGGCACTTGGAATGAGAAATCCGGCCTCCGGTTTAAAGGAAAACGGGTTAACGTTTATCGGGTTTGTCGGAATGGCAGATCCCATACGCCCGGAGGCAGAGGATGCTGTGCAGGAATTTTACCGTGCGGGTGTAAAGACGGTCATGATCACGGGGGACCGGATCGACACGGCGTTTGCGATTGCGAAAGAACTGCACATTGCGTCGGAAGAAAACGAATGCATTTCCGGGGAGGAATTAATGGAAATGACGGATGAAATGCTCGCGGAGAAGATAAAAAAGGTGCGTGTATTTGCACATGTCTCACCGGAGCACAAAGTGCGTATCGTGGCGGCATGCAAGAAAAACGGAGAGATTACTGCGATGACGGGAGATGGCGTCAATGATGCGCCGTCCTTAAAAGCAGCGGATGTCGGGATCGCCATGGGAAAGGCGGGAACGGATGTGGCAAAAAATGCGGCGGATATCGTGCTGACGGATGATAATTTTGCAACGATCGCAAAGACCATCGCGCAGGGAAGATGCATTTATGAAAATATCCGTAAATCCGTGATATTTCTGCTCTCCTCTAATTTTGGGGAGATCATAACAATGCTTGTGTCTGTGGCGTGCGGTTTTGCGGCACCGTTAAAATCAAGCCACATTCTCTGGATCAACCTGATCACAGATTCCCTTCCGGCGCTTGCACTTGGTGTGGATGAGGAAGAAAATAAAAGCTATATGGACAGACCACCGCGTGGAAAAGATGAGAGCCTGTTTGCGGGCGGTGGATTAAACTGTACCTGCTTTTATGGAGCGCTGATCGCATTGATCAGTATGGTGGCATTTTTGCAGCTCCCGGTGGGGATTCTGCTCCGGGCGGGAAATCAGATCACACCGGCTGCGATAAGGACACTGCTTGTGGACACGGAGCTTTTAAACCGCTGTCAGACCTATGCATTTACAGTGCTTGGAATGTCACAGCTGTTTCATGCGATCGGCATGCGTGATGTTGAAACGTCATTGTTCCGGATGAATCACCTGGAAAACCGGTTGATGATCGCTGCGTTTGTGATCGGGATGGGACTGCAGCTGCTTGTGACGGAGGTACCTTATTTTGTCGTTCTGTTTGGAACCTGCAGACTGACACTGCTTGAATGGGTAAAACTGTTAGTGCTTGCATCCATGCCTTTGTTTGCACATGAACTGTTAGTATTCGGAAGCTGTCTGGGTGAAAAGGAAAATAGGGAAAATAGAAAAGAAGCAACAGGGCAGGCTGTATCATCCGGCGGGCGCTGGAGCTAAAAAAAACATTCATTTTTTGCGGGGGGTGTGATATAATGAGATGTCCGTAAGTTTTGGGCAGGTTTTTGCAGGAAAGGATATTGGAAAATTATGGAAGAGAAAATGACAATGGAAATCACGAACGACAGACTTGAGGAGCTATTAAGGAATATGCCGCAGACCGGACCAAAGAACGTCTTACCACGGTTCTTAATCTGCTCCGTCCGACAAAGCTGTTTGTACCGGCGATGTTGCAGGCACCGGATCGCCCGATTCCATGTTTTTTAAAGAATAGTAATGAAGAGCAGTTTTTGGTTGTATATACGTCAAAAGAGCAGATTCCGGAGGAGCCAAAGAGCCAGGCGATGCTTAATATGCCATTCCCGGCATGTAATAATATCGTTGTAAAACCGGAGTTAAAACTTGCAGGAATGGTGATCAATCCGTTTTCTGACAACCTCGTATTAAAGACAGAACTTGTACAGAAGTTACATGAGGCTGATGAGCAGGCAGCAAAACGTGCAGCGCAGATGAAACAGGTGAAGATGACACCGGCACAGTTCCAGGTATTTGTAAAACGCCAGGTTGAGTTTGGCGTATTACCGAAGCGTCTGTTTACTGAGAAACAGGAGTTCATGAACAAACTGTGCGATGAAAAAGAGGCTTTTATCAATGAGATTTTTGCAGGCGTGTTCAAGGAGCCGAAGTTAAATCCATACACTGAGAATGATTATTCCGTTATGGCACTTGACATTGCAGAGGATCTGACATTAGTCCGTGTGGATCTCCCGGAAAAAGGGTTAGTTCCGCCACTCTGCTACCGTATTTATCTGACGATCAATCCAAAAACCGGAAAAGCAGGTTACTATACGATTGAAATGTCCAAAGAAAAGGATGTCCGTATGCTGGGCGAATTTTTAGAGGATGGAAAACATATCGATCACGGTGTTGCACCAGTAGAAGGCGCTGAACTTCAGAAGATCATGGATCTTGCCAGAGGCGAAGGTGCAGAGATGACAAGTTAGGAACAAAAATAGCACAATTATAAGGAAATAATAAAGTTCGGGTGCAAAAGGTGGTTCACAACTTTTGACACCCGAATTGTCTTTAGTTATGCTGGATAATATCTGCGTACTGTCCGCGAGTCACTTTTAAGAGTGCATCCGGGTTGACCGTAATGGAAGTGCCGACACGTCCGCCACTGATATAAATCTTATCAAAGGATGCAGCACTTTCATGTACTACCGTCGGGAACTGCTTTTTCATGCCAAGCGGAGAGCAGCCGCCGCGCACATATCCGGTAAGTGGTGTCAGATCTTTTACATGAAGCATTTCGAGTGATTTCTCACCGACACATTTTGCTGCTGCTTTCAGATCGACTTCCTCTGCGATCGGTACGACAAAAACATAATACTGTCTGTTCCCGCCGGCGGCAGCCTTGCCGGACATAACGAGCGTTTTAAACGACTGTTCTACTGGAGCACCGGTCTTTTCTGCGGTATGTAGACCGTCTATAAATTCATCACACTCATAATTGATAATTTCATAAGGTATTTTATTGCGGTCTAAAATGCGCATGGCATTTGTTTTTACTTCTTTTCCCATAGAGAAAACTCCTTTCATGAATGAACTGCGCTCATTGTAACACCACAGCAAAAAATAGACAACTGAAACAGAATGTATGTTTACGAAAAAATAAAAAAATGTTATTCTAATAGGGGAAATTAAGGCAATATATGAGGTGAATTAAAATGCGCCACATATAAGAACATGTGTGGCGGGAAATGAGGCAGAGTATGAAAGATTTTTTTAAGAGAGTAAAGGCAGATGCAATAATGTCAGCAGTTTTATGCATCGCATTGGGCGTGGTTCTGATCGTATGGCCGGGAGAGACGATCAATATCGTATGTAAAGTGCTTGCCGCAGGACTTATCATTCTTGGAGGGGTAGAACTGTTTTCCTATATTACCAATAGAAACGGTTATATGTTCACCGGAATCCTTGGGCTGATCGTGCTGATCGTCGGTGTATGGATCTTCTTAAAACCGAGCAGTATCGTGAGCCTGGTACCGATCGTGATCGGTGTGATACTTGCTGTTCACGGTGTGCAGGATGTGAAAATGGCGTTAGAATCAAAGAATGGCGGATATGACAGATGGTGGATTATGCTGATCATTGCCATTATCAGTATTGCATTTGGCGTGCTCTGCATTGTCAATGCGTTTGGCATGGTCAAACTTGCCATGCAGTTTGTAGGAGCAGCCCTGATCTATGATGGAATCAGTGATCTGTGGGTTGTGACAAAGACGGTGCGGACGGTGAAAGATATGGAGCAGGAAGCGAAAGCAGTCGACGTAGATTATAAAGAAATCGATTAAGTGATTAAGCGGAAAGAAAGAGAAACAGATATAAAAAGTGTCCCTGAAAATCTGGATAAAAGATTTCAGGGACACTTTTTTGGTTCGTGATAATAGAATATTTGAGCAAGCTGCATCTGATTGCCCAGACTGCGCTATACTGTAATTTTACCTTCATTGATAAGCCGGATAAATACGTTGACTAATTCCGGATCAAACTGTGTTCCACTGTTTTTTTTCAGTTCACTGACAGCATAGGAGACAGAGAGCGGCTTTTTGTATGGACGTCTGGCAGTCATGGCATCAAAACAATCGGCGATGGTAAGTATTCTTGCCATATAAGGAATATCCTCACCGGCAAGACCACGCGGATATCCCGTGCCATCATACCGTTCGTGATGACCAAGTACTGCAGGAATTACATAATCCATATGCGGCAGATAACGGATCATTTTTGTGGAGTTTCAACATGTGTCTTCATGATCTCATATTCTTCCGGTGTCAGCTGCGAGGTTTTCTGTAAAATGCGTTCCGGAATACTGATTTTTCCGATGTCATGCAGCATACCGGCACCACGCACAAGTTCGATGTCATTTTCACTCATGCCAAGATCTCTGGCTAAGATCACAGCATATTTCGACACATTCATGGAATGGATAAATGTGTAGCTGTCCTTGGCATCGATCGCAGCGGTCAGTGCATAGATGGTAGGCGCAACACGTTCGTATGCAGTTCTTAAGTTCGAATCGGTGGAACGTGTCTCAAGACCGGTCCGGTAAACGGTAAGGTGACCTTTGCCCCCTAGTTTACCATAATAGATCGCCTGTTCTGCATTATGGAGCAGTGTTTTCGCATCTGGAGAAATAGATGGAAAAGTGGATATACCACAGGTAATGCTTGTGTCCCACACGGTATCGTTTTTGCTCCGCAGACTGATGATATTATGGATGATCTCATTAGCAAGTGCACCTGCACTGGTGGGATCATCCCCTTGTGTCAGTATCATAAAAACATCTGTACCATAACGGAATGCGAGGTCAGACGGGCTGATCTTTGAAAGGATTGCCTGTGCACAGAGCGTGATCAGATTATCTCCTTCCGTGGCACCGTAAAGTTCATTGTAGAGCTTGAAATCATCAATGTCGAGCAGGATCAGACTGATCGGGGGTATCCGTCGAACAGGCATCTTTG
>ENA-OQDM01000148-OQDM01000148.1-human-gut-metagenome-genome-assembly--contig:-NODE-148-length-47456-cov-8.027362_pt1 | contig 47456 bp, 43 predicted proteins | sample MGYA00242772_ERZ504605 | MGnify/ENA primary metagenome ERZ504605 (study PRJEB26092, sample SAMD00036348) | human gut metagenome | host: Homo sapiens | study: EMG produced TPA metagenomics assembly of... | reverse complement strand
TGGTGTCTGCCATGGAACCCATCTCGCAGGGGCCTGAAGGCATTATGGTGGAGAGTATGCTGATTGGCATGGCGGAATACTATTCCGCCGAACTCGCCCTGAAAGTGGCGCGCGGTGAGCGCGAAAATGCCCTCCAGTGCAAGTACAACGGCGGCGTGGTGCCGCTGGGCTTCACCATTGGCAAGGAGGACAGGCTATACCATATCGACCCGGAAACGGCTCCTATTGTGCAGGAGATCTTCAGCCGGTACGCCGACGGCGAACCGGCTGAGAAGATTGCCGCATCCCTGAACGAGCGCGGCCTGCGTACCCGCACCGGGAAGCCGTTCGTAAAGAACAGCTTCTTCCAGATATTCCGCAACCGCCGCTACATCGGCGAATACCGCTACAAGGACATTGTGACGCCGGGCGGCATTCCGGCCATTGTTGACAAGGACTTGTTCGACCGGGTGCAGCAGCGTTTCGAGCAGAACAGGATCGCCCATGGTCGGCCTGCAAAAGAGGATGTGAGCTATCTGCTGACCACCAAGCTGTTCTGTGGCAAGTGCGGCACCCTGATGGGTGGCGAAAGTGGCACCAGCCACATGGGAAACACCTACTATTACTACAAGTGCGGCAACGCCAAACGCCACGGCAAGGCGCACTGTGACCTGAAAGCCATCCGCAAGGAGCCTCTGGAGCGGTTCGTGGTGGACACCGCCATTAAGGTGATTTTTAACGATGAAATCATCGAACAGCTGATAGATTTGGTCATGGAAGCCCAGCAGAAAGAGAACACCCGGCTGCCTGTCCTGAAAGACCAGCTCAGGGACACGGAGAAGCGGCTGGCAAACCTTCTGGAAGCCATTGAACAGGGCATCCTGACCTCGACCACCAAGCAGCGGCTAGACGAATTGGAAGCCCGGAAAGAAGCCCTGAACACCAGCATTCTGGAAGAAGAACTGAAAAAGCCCGTTCTGACCCGTGAGTGGATTCGGTTCTGGCTTGAGAAATTCCGCAAGGGTGACGTGGGCAGCACGGAACACCAGCGGCAGATCATTGATACCTTTGTCAACTCGGTCTACGTCTTTGATGACCGGGTCGTACTCAATTTCAACTTCACGGATGATGCCAAAACGGTCACCCGTGAGGAAGTGTTGGGTTCGAGTGCCGTGGACAATGCTCCACCAAAACAACCCGACTCATTCGAGTCGGGTCTTTTTGTTTTGGTGGGCGGTACAGGACTCGAACAGCACGTGCCGAGCGCAGCGAAGGCAATCAAAGCCCCAGTGGGGCTTTGATTAGTGCGCGGTTCCCAACGCCTAGGAATGTCTACCAAGAAAGATGCCGCCAGACCATTCGGTCTGGGGACTTTTTTCGTGGTGGATGGTACAGGACTCGAACAGCAGCGGAGGCGACCGCCGCCTGCGGCGGAAACAGGGAGCCGAGGCTGGGACAGCGTTCTGATTTTTCAAAGCCCTGCCAAGGGGCTGCGGAAAAATCAGCAAACGCAACCCGTACAGGTGCCAGCCGTCAGATTCCGTCAAGGTTCCCAACGCCTAGGAATGTCTACCAAGAAAGATGCCGCCAGACCATTCGGTCTGGGGACTTTTTTCGTGGTGGATGGTACAGGGCGAGAGCCGGAACGAGCAAAGGCAGGGTATCACTATGGTAGTGGTATCCTGCCTTTTGCTTTGATATGTTTTATCAGTAGATCACAGCATCCGTTGCAGTATAGCCTTCGAGAGAATTCTCCTTGACCTGAATACAAATATAAGTGATCTCAGAATTGCTTGCAGCAAAGAACTGACGTTTTGCCACGGGAGAAATCTTCAGCCAGTCGCCTGCTGCAAGGCTGATTTCTTCGCCATCGATAACGACCTTGCCTTTGCCGGAAAGAACACCGTAGATTTCCTCATTTGCCTTGTGGGAGTGAACAAATGGAACATTTGCTCCCGCAGGAAGCGTATTCAGGCTGATCTCCGCACCAGTCAGGGCGAGCTTTTCATGAAGCTCCGTCCGATTTTCTTTTCCAACTGTCATTTTTGTGTAGCTTGCCATTGTAAGCACCTCCAATTTGATTCGCAATCTTTCATTGCCTGAGCTAAGTATAGGAGCTTACACATTCAAAAACAAGTACGCACCTTTTTGTAACTGTACACTCAAAAATGAATGTGCTATACTATACACAGAGGTGACTGATATGCGTACAAAAGAAGAACTGCCGGAATGTCCGGTTGCAACAGCAGTATCCCTGATTGGCGGAAAATGGAAACTCTTGCTCCTGCGCAATCTGAAAGAGCGTCCATGGAGATTCAATGAGTTGCAAAGAAGCATCGACGGGATCTCGCAGAAAGTTTTGACCGAGAGCTTAAGACAGATGATTGATGATGGACTTGCCTACCGCCGTGATTATCACGAGAATCCTCCCAAAGTAGAATATGGGTTGACCGATCTCGGAACGGAAATGTTACCAATTGTCAATGCACTTGCAGACTTTGGCAATTACTATAAATCCGTCGTTGATCGGTCATGATCGATATTATGAAGCAGAGTTTGGGGCTCCGCACGCCCCAACAAGAGCGCTTCGGAAACTCACAAGAGTTGAAGAGTTTTGGTGGGCGGTACAGGACTCGAACAGCACAGCCACGCCGCAGGCGGGGCAGCAGAACGGTCCTGCGCCAGCAAATAGCACAAAACCCGGAACCTTTTCAGGGCCAATGGCTCAAAAAGGGTTCCGGGTTTCTGATTTTGCGCTATTCCTTTGTGCAAGCTGCTATCGCATTTTTATTTTGCAACAGCCCCTCTTTTTTATTTCCGGAGATTTTATTTTCGGGTATAGGCTTCCATGCCGTGCTCGGCGGGGTCGTAATATTCCATCAGGGTGATGTAGTTTTCCGGGTAGTGGCAGAATGCCGCACGCAGAACGCTGTCTGCCGGGCTGTTCACGCTCATCAGGCTGAGGATGTAGTACACCAGCATCCGCAGCACATCGCTCTCCACCTCGTAGCACAGACCCACCGCCAGCACCGGCACCACCACCTGCTGCGCCCGCAGCGGCACGATGGCCCCCACCTGCTCCAGAATGGGTCTGCTCATGGCCGAAGCCGTCATCACGCAGCGCAGCACCTTCGTCCACGACATTTTACGGATGTTCTCCATGCTGCGCAGCCGTTCCATCACAGCTTCATCGTCCAGGATCACGCCCTCGGCTGCCTCTTTCTCCGAGAGGGTAAAGGCACACTGCAGCATATCCATAAAGGCAGCTTCATATTTTTCGTGGTAATTTGCGGCGCTTTTGCAGAACGCCAGAGCCGCCGCGATCACCGAATCCACATCTTCCTTTGTGGCCAGCTGGTCGAACCGCAGCGGCACGCCGCCCATCCGGCTCTCGATGATGCTCAGATCATCCAGCTCGTTCTGGTACGCCGTGGAGGGCAGAAAGCGGTCGTTTCCGTTGCGGTGGTAGCCCCACTCTTCCGGCATCACACGGGCCACGATATCGCCGCTGGAAATGATGTTGAAGATATTGCTTACATCCCAATCCGTTTTCAGTCCGCCGTCTGCCGTGTGGTCGTTGTCGTAGTCCGCCTGCAGATCCGGGCGGTCTGCTGCCGTCAGTGCCGCCGGTGCGGCAAAGGTGTAAACAAAGGTATTTTCCTGCGCGATCTGCGGCAGCTGCTGCCGGATGCGCGCCGCCGTCAGGTTTGCCACAGCCGCGCCGCGGCTGTAGCCGCCCAGCCAGAGCTTGATGGTGCCCAGCGTTCCCGCTGCAGCCTCGGCTTTTTTCAGGTAGTCCTGCAGATCCTCAAAAAAATGCTCTGCTGCTGTCACAAAGCCATAGTGCCCGCCGCCTTCGCCCACATGCAGGTTGCTGGCCCACTCGGCGCCATAGCCGACACCGCGCAGCATGGCTGCAATAATGGTGGTGCGCTGGCCATCCTGTACCAGTGTTTTCTGCGCAAAAGCACAGCCCGCGGTATCCACCGGGGTGTTCAGGCTGCACTGGTAGCCCGCATAGACCGCATTGGCAAAGCCAAGCTTCTGGTAGGCATCCGCAATGCTGTCCTCACGGCCCGCTTCACCCTCCACCCAGTAAAGCGCATCGCTCTGGTAGGTGTTGCCGCTTGCCGCCACAAGGCCCAGCGTTGCCAGTGCCAGCTTGTGGCTGTACTGCAGCGCCGTGTTCTCAAAAAAGGCATCTGTATAATAAAAATCGTGGGAGAGATCTGTTTCGCTGTGGTCGCTGCGGAAGGCAAAGGAGTAGTAATCCTCCGGCACCGCACTGCCCACCACAGCCTGTGCGTCCTGCGGCAGCAAAGCCTCTGCCGCCGCGTGCGGGGCCAGCACGCCTGCCACGGCAGCTGCTGCCGCCTTGCAAAAGGCACGTCGTTTTATGGTCTTCATCTTTCTGCTCCAATCAAGGCTTCTGCATAAAACCAGCCTGTTTTTCTAAGTATAGCGGATTTTGCACGCTGATACAATCGCTCTTTCTTAATAAAAAAACAGTCCATGCTCCACACACAGACTGTTTTATGGTATAGTATAAAGGTGTCCGGCTCATCTCAGCTCGATCTGCCTGCAGTAGTCCACGATGTGGTGGAACATCTGTTCCACTGCCGGGGCCATTGCGGCGGGGCGCTGCACAGCCAGGCCCACCACACGGTCTTCCTCTGGCTCGATGGGATAGATCTTGATCGCAGCCTTGCAGTCGCGCAGCAGCATCTGCGGCATGATGGAAATGCCCAGACCTGCTTCCACCATGGCGATGTTGGACTGGTCGTCGATGACATGGCAGCGGCGCTCGGTGCCGATCTTATATTTTTTCAGGAACTGGCGCATCTCAGCATCGGTGGCATCGCACTGCACAACGAAGCTTTGGCCGTTCATCAGGGCGGGAGTCATCACGCCGTTTTCCGGTTCGGGCCAGTCCTGCGGCACGATGCACAGCAGCGGCTCGCGGAACAGCTCGGTGAGGTTGAACTCTTCACGGCAGGTGGAGGAAAGGAACGCGATATCCACCTGACCGGTTCGCAGCCATTCCTTCACATCGTCGTAGGTGCCCTGATACACCTCGATCTCGATCTGCGGGTAGTGGGTCATAAAGCTTTTGAGCAGGCCCGGCAGCAGCGAAGCACACACCGAGTTGAATACGCCCAGCTTCACCTTGCCCTTTTCCAGGCCGTTCAGGCGGGCGATGCTCTGCTTGAGGGCCTCGTCGCTGTTGAGCACATCGCGAATAGAGGGGTACAGGGATGCGCCGTAGCTGGTCATGGATACGCCGTTTTTGCCGCGGTTGAACAGAGCAAAGCCCAGCTCCTCCTCCATTACGGCAATGGCGTGACTGATGGCCGATGGGGTCAGGTGCAGCTGCTGTGCCGCCTTGTTGAAGCTGCCCTGCCGGGCCACGGCATCAAAAATCTCGTAGGAAAAAAGCGTCATGCCCAAAGCCTCCTTCCGTTTTTACTGGTTCGGAGACGCCCGATTCTCTGTGAATCTTTTTCATCTTTCATTTGAGATAGTTCAATTATCTTCTTGATTGTACTATCCCGCGCCTTTTCTGTCAAGCATTTTTGCCCGATTTATGCGCCTTTCCGGCGTATTTTGTCAAAGATGACGCAGGAGCCTGCCAGCCTGCGCCGTATCATTAAAAAAGCACAAAAAGTAGATTTTTTTCAAGTGAGGGATTCCTTATGACCGAGACTGCCAAAGCCCCTGTCCGCTGTGGACTCAGCGGCACAGCGCTCAAATACATCGCCTGCATCACCATGCTCATTGATCACATCGGCGCTTCCTGCATCGAAGCCGGTATCCTGCTGCCGGCCCTCGCCGCCGGTGCTGCCAGCTGCGGTGGCATCCCGGTCAGCACCCTGCTGGCGGCAGACCGTGTGCTGCGGTATATCGGGCGGCTGGCCTTTCCCATCTTCTGCTTTCTGGCCGTGGAGGGCTTTCTGCACACCCACGATGTAAAAAAATACGTCCGGCGGCTTCTGCGGTTCGGCCTTCTGAGCGAGGTGCCTTTTGACCTTGCCTTTTTCCGCACACCGTTCGCCCCGCAGCACCAGAACGTTTACTGGACGCTGGCGCTGGGCGTGCTGGCTATGGCAGGACTCAAGCGCTTTGAAAAGGAAAACGGCCTGCCCGGCTGGCAGGGGCTTGTGTGGGCGGGCGGCTGCGCCGCGCTGGCGCTGGCTGCCAACACCGACTACCACGCCATCGGCGTGCTCATCATCTGCACCCTGTACCTGACCCGCGCAGACCGCAAGCGGCAGTGCCTTGCAGGTGCGCTGCTGTTTTTGTTCGAGCTGACCGCGCCGCTGGCCTTTGTGCTGGTCTGGTTCTACAACGGGCAGCGCGGCGCGTGCAGTCCGCTGCAGAAAAAAGCCTTTTACTGGTTCTACCCGGTGCACCTGCTGGTTCTAGCAGGTATCACGAACCTTATGCTATAACAGCAGAAAGCCCGCCGTCCAAAGACAGCGGGCTTTTTTACAGCTTCTCACATCGGGAACATCGCACCGGTCAGCAGCAGCATGGCAGGCACTGTGACCAGCATACACACGGTGGAGTGGGCCACCGCCTGACTGGCAAGGGTCGCCTCGATGCCGGTCTGCTTGGCCAGCACAGCGGCAAGGCTGCCGGCCGGGCAGCATGCAATGATGGACAGGCCGGTGCGCAGCACATTGTCCAGCGGCAGCAGCCACAGCAGCAGCATGAACAGCAGCGGGAACAGGATGCCGCGCAGCAGGGTGACCCGGTACAGGAAACCGGTGTGCAGCAGCGCACGGATGTCGCTGTCTGCCAGCAGCACACCTACGATCATGAGCGCCAGCGGGGTGGTGCAGCCGCCCACCGCACTGCAGAACTGCTGCACCGGTGCGGGCAGGTGCCAGCCGGTGGCCAGCAGCACCAGCATAGCCACTGTGGCAATGTTGGTGGGGGTGATGAAGGTCTTGAGCCGGATCTTCTCGCCGGGGCGGAACAGGCACACCACATAGGTAAAGAACCATACATTATAAGAGGCCATGGCCATGCCTGCAAACACGGTGCCGCGCGCGGTGCCCAGCAGGGCGCTGCACAGCGGCAGGCCGATGAAGCCGCAGTTGGGCATAGCCGCCGTGCCCACCAGCACCGCATACTTGCCCGGCGTGTCGTGGTGCAGCCAGCTGCTCAACCGGCACAGGCCGGTGGTCGCCACAAACAGTGCCAGCAGCAGCACGAACAGCACCCCTGCCTGAGTGAGCAGCTCCGGCTCACCGTCCACGGCTGCACCAGCCAGCATGGTGCAGGGCAGCAGAAGCTTCATGATAAAATCCGACAAAAACTTGCTGTCACGATCCTTGATGATGCCGCTGCGTGCACCTACATAACCCAGCAGCACTTCCAGGAAGATCACCGTGATCTGACCTGCCAAAACGCCAAACGCCATTGGTTCCTCCTCTTTGTTCCACAAGCCGCATTTTTCCTTTACAAAGGAAAAAGCCCATTGATTTCAACGAATCAACGAGCTTTTTCTTGGCGGAGTAGGAGGGATTTGAACCCTCGCGCCGTTGTTTAGACGACCTACGCCCTTAGCAGGGGCGCCTCTTCGACCTCTTGAGTACTACTCCAGAGCAAAGTGTGTTACACTTATTCAATAAAAAATGGCGGAGAGAGTGGGATTCGAACCCACGGTACGTTGCCGTACGGCAGTTTTCAAGACTGCTTCCTTAAACCACTCGGACATCTCTCCTTGTGGACATCCGCCTTACGCCGTGTCGAATGCCTATTTAATTTACCAGATTTGCACGCCGGTGTCAAGCCTTTGGGGCAATTTTTTTCTTTCAGCCCTTAAAAACAAAATTTACCACAACCTTTTTGGGTCTCGGCCTGTTTCAGGTCTTTACAAGTACACCTTTTTGTTGTATAATAAACACAAGAAAATTTCCTCTCGGTGTAAAGGAGAAATATACCATGTCGTTTTCAGAACTTTTGAAGCAGTGCCGCAAAAAGCAGGGCATCAGCCAGGCTGAGCTGGCTTCCAAACTGGGCGTGACACAGCAGGCTGTCGGCAAATGGGAAAGCGGCAAGTCCTCTCCCGATCCGTCTACCGTGGCCCGCATTGCCGAGCTTTTGAACACCACAGCAGATTATCTGCTGGGCCTGTACCGCCCGGTAAGCAATGTTTCCGCCCCGGAAGAGCGGTTCTTTGGCAGCTATTCTGAAAGCCTGATCCCGGTGATCGGCACGGTAAAGGCCGGTTACGGTGCCCTCGCCTTTGAGGAGGACTACGGTCAGGAGTATGCCCGTGTGAAGGACCCCTCCAACTATTTTTATCTGGTGGTGCGCGGCGACAGCATGGAGCCCCGCATTCAGGACGGCGACCTTGCCCTTGTGCACAAGCAGGACACACTGGAAAACGGCGACCTTGGCGTGCTGATCTACGGCGATGAGGGCGAGGGCACCCTGAAGCGCTATATCCAGCGCGGCAACTGCGTGGTGCTGCAGCCCTTCAACCCGGCCTACAGCGAAATGGTCATCAAGGGTGAGGACCTGAACCATCTGCACATCGCCGGCCGCGTGGTGGAGACCAAGGCGAAGTGGTAATAACTCCTTCCGTCTGCTCACGCTGTTCGCAGCCACCTCCCTCATGGAGGGAGGCCTTGGCAAAACCGGAAACTTTCCCGTACTGCCAAAGGCTCCTCCTCCGGGGGAGCTGGCACGGCGGCAGCCGTGACTGAAGGAGTTCGGCACAAATTGATGTAAAGCCATCTGCAATTTTGCGCATGGCTTTATTTTTTGACCCTTTTTCCCACTTTGGAGGTGTATTCTGCATGGAACAGACCCTGATGGACAAGCTTACCATTCTGGCCGACAGCGCCAAATATGATGTTGCCTGCACCTCCAGCGGCGCATCCCGCACCGCGCGGGCAGGCGTTCTTGGCAGCTGCTATGCACCGGGCTGCTGCCACGCCTTTACCGCCGACGGCCGCTGCGTAAGCCTTTTAAAGGTGCTCATGACCAACTGCTGTGCCTTCGACTGCAGCTATTGCGTCAACCGCAAGTCCAACGATATCCCCCGTGCCACCTTCACGCCCCGGGAATTGGCTGAGCTGACTGTGGAGTTTTACCGCCGCAACTACATTGAAGGGTTGTTCCTTTCCAGCGCGGTGCTGGGCACGCCGGACTACACCACCGAACGGATGCTGGCCGCCCTGCGGCTGCTGCGGGGCGAATACCGCTTTGGGGGCTACATCCACGCCAAGGCCATCCCCGGCACCAGCCCGGAACTGTTGCAGCAGTTGGGATATCTGGCCGACCGCCTGAGCGTGAATGTGGAGCTGCCCAGTGAGCAGAGCCTGAACCTGCTGGCCCCGGACAAAGGGCGGCACTCCATTTTCCGGCCCATGAAGCAGATTGCAGTTTCCGGCGCGCAGAGCAAACAGGAGCTGACCGTCTACCGCCATGCGCCAAAGTTCGCACCCGCCGGGCAGAGCACCCAGATGATCGTAGGTGCTTCGCCGGAGACAGACTACCACATTTTAAAGCTCACTGAGGGCATGTACCAGAAGTACAGTCTGAAACGGGTGTTCTACTCCGCCTACATCCCGGTAGCCGAGGACACCCGCCTGCCTGCGCTGGACACCAAACCCCCGCTTTTGCGGGAGCACCGGCTGTATCAGGCCGACTGGCTGCTGCGGTTTTACCAGTTCAAGGCAGACGAAATTCTGGATGAAGCCAACCAGAGCTTCAACCCCTACCTCGACCCAAAATGCAACTGGGCCGTGCAGCACTACGGGCTTTTTCCGGTAGATGTGAACCGCGCGCCCTTTGAAATGTTGCTGCGTGTGCCGGGCATCGGCCCCAAAAGCGCCCGGCGCATCTGGCACGCGCGCAAGCTTTCCAGCCTTGGGTTGGACGAGCTGAAGCGCATGGGCGTGGTGCTCAAGCGGGCACAGTATTTCATCACCTGCAAGGGTTTTGCGGGTGCGCACCCGGGCCGCGGCACCGCCGGGCGGGAGCGCATCACGCAGGCGCTCATCGACCCCAACGTGTTCGGCGGCAGCTGCGAACAGCTCAGTCTGTTCACGCCGCCTGCGGTGGACGATCTGATCACGCAGGGCGTGGCACCGCGCGCAGCCATGCGCATGGTGCGGGAGGAGGCGGTGCAATGTCTGGCGAAGGCGCTGTAAATGTTCAAGTTCAGAAAACCCGCAGGCTCCACGATGCGGATGTGGTGTACCTCTACGACAGCAGCTTTGAGGGCTTTCTGTGCTGCGTATTCGAGAGCTTTGCCCAGCACGAGATCCCCTTTGCGGTGTGGACACCCCAGCGGGAAACTTCCACCCTGTACCCGGTCAAGGACATCCCCACCGACCACGCCAAGGCTCAGCGGGTGTTTGCCAGCTTTGGCAGAAAGCTTGGCCCCGAGACAGAGTACCTCGTCAGCCGGGATTTCCTCTCCGGGCGGGAGGACAAAGAGCTACTGCTCATCCGCTTTCTGCATCTGGCCTTCGCCCTCGGCCCCGGCACCGTGAAGCGCACCGGTCACCCGGACGTGGCCCCGCTGTATGAGATGAAGAAAAGCCTTGACTGGGAAGTGGACAAGTTTCAGGGCTTTGTGCGGTTTGAGGAGCACGACGGGATGCTGGGCGCCGTCATCCACCCCAAAAACTACATCCTGCCGCTGCTGCGGCCTCACTTTTGCGGGCGCTTCCCGGAAGAAAACTTTATGATTTACGATGCGGTGCATCAGGCTGTGCTGCTGCAGGAGGACCACAAGGCCCGGCTGCTGGAGCTGGCCGCGCCGCTGGAGCTGCCGCCGCCCAGCGAGCGGGAGCAGCAGTTTCAGGCATTGTGGAAGCAGTTCTACCAGACGCTGGAGATCAAGGCCCGCCACAACGAAAAATGCCGCATGACCCACTGCCCCAAGCGCTTTTGGGCCGATATGGTGGAGATGAAAGATGAATTTTAACAAAAACGTTGCATCTGCGGCGTTGCAACCCCCAAAACCTATGGTATACTATAAGAGATATCCGGCAGGCCTTCTGCCGAACACTCCCGCACTGCTGCGGGGCAACACAAAAGGAGTATTGTAGCGTTATGGTTCGCATTACTATGGAAGACGGCGGCATCATCGATATCGAGCTGAACGAAGAAGCCGCTCCTATCACCTGTGAGAATTTCAAGAAGCTGGTCAGCGAGGGCTTTTACAACGGCCTGACCTTCCACCGCGTGATTCCCGGCTTTATGATCCAGGGCGGCTGCCCGCTGGGCAACGGCACCGGCGGCCCCGGCTGGAACATCAAGGGCGAGTTTGCTGCAAACGGCGTGAACAATCCGCTCAAGCACACCCGCGGCGTGATCAGCATGGCACGCGCCATGAACCCCAACAGCGCCGGCAGCCAGTTCTTCATCATGCATCAGGATGCACCTCATCTGGACGGCCAGTACGCTGCCTTTGGCAAGGTGGTTGCAGGCATGGATGTTGTGGATAAGATCGCAGCTGTCCGCACCGACTGGAACGATAAGCCCACCACCCCGGTCAAGATGAAGACCGTGGAGCTCATTGAGGGCTGAATTTCAAACCTAAAAAAAAATCCCGACACCTTGCGGTGCCGGGATTTTTTGTTTTTGTTGATGCTTGTTTTTAGCAGCCTTCCTTTTCGGCCAGCTTGCGGCCCATGAGCACGCCCATGACCGAAGCCATCATCAGGCCGCGGGTCCAGCCGGAGGAGTCGCCCAGACAGTGCAGGCCCTTGATGTTGGTGTCAAGGTTCTCATCCATCTTCACCTTGTTGGAGTAGAACTTCAGCTCCGGGCTGTACAGCAGGGTCTCGTTGGCGGCAAAGCCGGGCACCACCATATCCAGCATCTTGATGAACTCAATGATGTTGGTCATGGCGCGGTAGGGCATGGCGGCGGTAATGTCGCCTGCCACGGCATCCTTCAGGGTGGGCTTCACGTTGGACTGGGCCAGTTCCTTCTGCCAGGTGCGCTTGCCGTCCAGAATGTCGCCGTAGCGCTGCACCATGATGTGGCCTGCGCCCAGCATGTTGGTCAGCTCGCCCACCTTCTGTGCGTAGGCAATGGGCTGGTTGAACGGCTCGGTAAAGTTGTGGGAGACCAGAATCGCAAGGTTGGTGTTCTCGCTCTTTTTCTCCTTGAAGCTGTGGCCGTTGACCACGGCAAGGTCGTTGTCGTAGTTTTCCTGCGCCACAAAGCCGCCGGGGTTCTGGCAGAAGGTGCGCACCTTGTTCTTCCAGGGCTTAGGGTAGCCAATGAGCTTGGACTCATACAGCACCTTGTTCACCTTTTCCATGACCTCGTTGCGGCACTCCACGCGCACACCGATGTCCACGGTGCCGGGCTTATGGGCAATGTGGTGCTCGGCGCAGATCTTTTCCAGCCAGTCCGCACCGCGGCGGCCGGTGCCAATGACCACGGTATCCGCATACACAGGCCGGACCTGATCGCCGTCCTTCAGCAGTACGCCCTTGCACTCCTCATTCTCAAGGATGATGTTCTCGCACTCAGTATTGAACAGCATCTCCACGCCATTGTCGGCCAGATAGTTCTGGATGGCCAGATACAGCTGCTGCGCCTTCTCTGTGCCCAGATGGCGGATCGGGCAGTCCACCAGCTTCAGGCCGGCATGGATGGCGTTCTTGCGGATCTCCTTGATCTCCTCGCCGGTGTAGATGCCCTCCACATGGGGATCTGCGCCGAACTCAAGATAGATCTTGTCGGTGTAGTCGATAAGCTTCTGTGCAAACTCCTCTCCGATCAGGGTGGGCAGGTCGCCGCCCACCTCATAGGAGAGGCTCAGCTTGCCATCCGAGAAGGCACCTGCACCGGAAAAGCCGGTGGTGATGGCGCAGGTGGGGCGGCAGTTGACGCAGTGGCCCACTTCGGCTTTGGGGCAGTGGCGCTTTTCCACGGGCTTGCCCTTTTCCACCAGCAGCATCTTCTTTTTGCTGCCGTGGCGCAGCAGCTCCACAGCGGTAAAAATGCCAGCCGGGCCGGCACCGACAATGATCAGATCATACTTTTCCATTTCTCTTTTATCCTTTGCTTAGTCGTTAGTATAAAACCCTCTCAGTCAACGCCTGACGGCGTTGCCAGCTCCCCCGAGGGGGGAGCTTTTTCCTGCGGAAGAAAGGGTACACCTTCTTCACAGTATGAGGAAAACGTCATCAAAACAGCGCATTAAGCTCGCCCTTCGGGAGAGCTGGCGCGGAGCGCCTGAGAGGGTTTATTTCTCGTTCTCCTGTTCCACAGTGGCGCTCTCGTCCACCTCATCCAGCTCCACAGCGCTGGCCTCGGCATCGGTGCGGGTCACATCCGGGGCGACTACGCCGTCGCCGTTCAGGTCTTCACCGGTCAGGGACTCCAGCATGGACTGAGTCTCCGGGTGCAGCTTGGCAAAACGGCGCACGGCCAGCACCGTGTACAGGGCGCTGAGCAGGTTGATGGAACCCTCCACGATCAGGATGATGCCAATGGCCATGACCAGCGTTTCCATGGTGCCGAAGGGGTTCAGGATCATGATAACGCCCAGCACCACGCTGAGCACCGGCAGCAGCAGAAAGCTCTTCCAGCTGGAATAGCCGCAGCGGCGCAGGTCCAGTGCGTTCTGCACACGACTGATGCTGTCAAAGATCACGAACAGGCCGAACACGATGGGCAGGATACTCACCACGATGTCGCTGCGCAGGATCAGGAACGCACCCAATGCCAGACAGATGATGCCGGAGATCAGGGTGAGCTGGCTCTGGAACACACCGCGTTCCACCACAAAATAGCGGATGAGCTGCACCGCCGCGCAGGCCAGCACCACAGCGCCCAGCGCATAGCACACGATGTTCAGGGCCGTGGTGGGCTTCATGAGCAGAAAAACGCCCAGACCCAGATACAGCGCACTCATGAGCACCAGATTCCATTTGAGCTTTTTTACCATAGAGATCACGTTCCTTTCCTTTGCAGGGACAGTTTTTCACGCCCTCATTCGGCAGGGGAATACATGGGGGCAATGATGTTTTTGTTGATGCGGGCGTAGAAGCCAAGGCTCAGCAGGACACTGACGATCTCAGCGATGAGGAAGGCCCACCAGACATTGTTGACATTGCCGGTCTGTGCCAGCAGCCATGCGGCCGGCAGCAGCACGAACAGCTGACGGCAGACCGAAACGATCAGGCTGAACACACCGTTGCCCAGTGCCTGAAACACCGAGCTGAGCACGATGCTGGCACCCGCCAGCAGGAAGTGCAGGCAGATGATGCGCATGGCCGGGATGCCAATGGCCAGCATGGCATCACTGGCCGCAAAGATGCCCAGCACCTTATCCGGTGCGAACTGGAAGATGCAGAAACCAATGAGCATGATGCACTCGGCATAGCAGACTGCCAGCTTGATGGTTTTTTTCACGCGGTCCGGTCTGCGGGCACCGTAGTTGTAGCTGATGATGGGCACCATGCCGTTGTTCAAGCCAAAGATGGGCATGAACACGAAGCTCTGCAGCTTGAAGTACACACCGAACACCGCCACCGCCGTGGCCGAGAAGCTCATGAGGATCAGGTTCATGCCAAAGGTCATCAGGCTGCCCACGCACTGCATGGCAATGCTGGGCAGGCCCACCGTGTAGATGCGGCCAATGGCCTTGGCACTGGGGCGGAAGCCCTTGAAGCTGATCTGGATATCTGGGTTTTTGTTCAGGTTGAAGAACAGGGTCATGCCTGCGCCGCAGAACTGGCCGATGACCGTTGCCACAGCTGCGCCGGTGGTACCACTGAGGGCCTCACCGCAGTAGCCAAAGATGAAAATGGGGTCCAGAATGATGTTCACCACGGCACCCACCAGCTGACTGATCATGCTCAGGTAGGTGCGGCCGGTAGCGGCCAGCAGCTTTTCGCCCATGGTCTGGGTGAAAAGGCCCAGACTGAAGATGCAGCACACCGAAAGATACTGGATGCCCTGCTGCGCAATAGCCGCATCACTGGTCTGTGCATAAAAATAGGGCTTCATGCAGGTAAGGCCAATGACGAGGAACACCACGAAGCTGCACAGCGAAAGAAAGATGCCGTTTTTCGCCGTGGCATTGGCGCGGCTCTGGTTCTTTTCGCCCAGACTTTTGGACAGCATGGCGTTCACGCCTACGCCGGTGCCCACGCCCACAGCGATCATCACATTCTGCAGCGAGAAGGCGAGGGACACAGCGGTGAGGGCGCTTTCACTCACATGGGACACGAACACCGAGTCCACCACGTTGTAAAGCGCCTGCACCAGCATGGAGATCATCATGGGCACGCTCAGCTTGACCAGCAGAGGGTTGATCTCCATGGTGCCCATAATGTTTTCCCGCGTTTGGGCGGGAGAGGTTTGGGGTTGCTTTGTTTCCACGTTTGCTCCTTTTGATGTTGAGGTTACAGGGAATATGGCAAGGCTGCTGCCGAATAACTCCTTCCGTCATCGCTGCGCGATGCCACCGCTCCCCTTTTTGTCACTTGCGTGACATCTTCGCCCCGGCGGGGAAGTCTTTCTCAATGAGGGAGGCATTGGCAAAATCAGAAACTCCATCATACTGCCAAAGGCTCCCTCTCCGAGGGAGCTGGCACGGCGGGAGCCGTGACTGAAGGAGTAAAACAGTCGCCGTTGCCCGAAACGTGGGCAGGGTGCAAAAGCACCCTACCCACGAATCATCGTTGTTTTATTTTGAAGTGCCCGGGCGGTCAGCCAAGGTTCTTCTCCTTGGCGGCGGCTGCGTCCAGGATCATCTTCACGCAGGTCTCGCGGCCCAGAGCAGCGTTGATGGCCAGATCATAGTTGTGGGCATCACCCCAGCGGTTCTGGGTGTAGTAGTTGTAGTAGGCAGAACGGTTGCGGTCGGTCTTTTCCACCTCGTCCTTGATGCCCTTTTCGTCCTTGGCCTTGACCAGAGGATTGGTCTTTGCGTATTCCAGCCGCCACTCCTTGGGGGCGTACACGAACACGCGCAGCACATCCTTGCGCTCACGCAGCACATAGTCGCCGCAGCGGCCCAGGATCACGCAGGGGCCTTCCTCGGCCAGCTGCTTGATGATGCGGCTCTGAAGAATGAACACCTGATCGCCCAGCGGCAGCTCATTGCCCATGGTGTACAGACTGTACAGCAGGCTGTGAGTATGCCGTTTTTCACTGGCGGCAACAGCTTCTTCCGAAAGACCGGAGTGCTTTGCTGCCATGGTGATCAGCTCTTTGTCGTAAAGCTTGATGCCCAGCGCATTTGCCACATCTTCAGCGATGTAGCGGCCGCCCGTGCAGTATTCACGTCCCAAAGTGATGATCGTCTTTGCCATAATGTGTTCCTCCTATGTCTTGATCTATAGCCCAAAGGCTTTGGGTCGGGCCGGTCATTCCGCCGGCTTTTCCTGTGCCTGGGAAACAGGTTGCTCCGGCGTGGGGCGCGGCTTTGGCAGCCGCACCTCCGCCACGCGCATGGCACCGGTCTGGTCCACTGCATACACGCTGCAGCGGCAGCCTGCGGCCATGATCTTTTCCGGGAAGCGGATGCCTCCCTCCGGCGTGCGCTCCATCCGGCAGAAGCTGCGGTGGGCGGTGGTGGCGTGGGCCACACCGTCGTGGCACGCACAGGCCACCCAGCCGGAAAAGCCTTCCGGCAGCGGGTCCTTCACGCCGCGCTGCTCAAAATAGTAAACGTCTGCCGTCTCGCCGGGCACCAGCTCGCAGCGCATTCGCAGCGGACGGTTGGCGGCAACATCGCGGGGTTTTGCCCGCAGGGCGATGGCGCGCCCGGTAAAGTAACGCATAAAGTCCACCAGTGCCATGGTGCAGTTCACTGCGCCGTTGGAATCTGCGGTGGGGTCGTTCAGCAGCACATAATCTGCCATTACGGCATCGTCGTGGCCAAAGCCGCGCAGGCCCATCCAGACCCGCACCGGGTCCCGCTGGCCGCGGATGCGCCGCTCCACCTGCACTGCTACACAGCAGTCATCGTGGATCTGGGCACGCAGGTCGGCAAGGTCCATCCATGCCTGCCAGCAGGGGTAGCCGCAGCAGCCGGCGGCAGCAGCCGCAAAGGCCGCATTGGCGGTGGTGCTGTGGGCCATGTCCTCCATCACATAAGCCACTTCTTCGGGCAGGACATCCTCGCCCCAGCAGTTCATCAGTGCCGCCATGACCAGCGGCAGGTCCATGGTGCGGCCAAAGCTGGGGTCGTGGGCGGAAAGGCAGTATTCCGGCAGATAGAGCTGCCGGTTCAGCGGGTGGCCGTTGTGCTTCTCCCACGCCAGCGGCCGCACTGCCGCGGCCAGCAGGCGCACTGCGGGCGAGACCTTGTCATCGTTGGTGGAAAGGTTCACCTGCAGCTGCACGCCGGTGCCGCCGCCGGGCGTTGCCACGGTCACGGTATCGCCCATGAGGAAGATCATGCCGTCGTCACTCTGGGAATTGCAGCTGCAGCGGGGGTAGCCCGGTGCCCACTTGCCAAAGCTCATCCAACCGGTCCAGTTTCCTCCGGCATATACCCGGCAGCGCACCTCCACCATGGTGTTGTGGGGCGCAAAGGCGTTCCAGCTGACATTCAGGTTGCAGAAGGCCGGCATGGCAAATTCCGGCGTGGTGTAGCTGCCGTATTGCAGGCAGCGGCCCGCCACGCTGTCCAGCACCAGTGCACCGCCGTCCAGTGCCACATTGTCCAGCTGCCCGCGGGAGAAGGTCTCGGTGCCCTGCAAAACCAGATTATTCCGTTGTTCCATGGAGCACCTCTCCTTTGCGGAAGTTCAAATTTACTCTTCGGTGTCGTCGGTTCTTTCGCCGTAGTCCTCTTTGAGGGCGGCTTCCAGCTCGGCATCCTTCATTTTGCGGATGCTCTCCTCAATGTGGAACACCTTTTCAATATCGCCGTAGATGATCTGGCAGGATACTTCGGTCACGAACCAGAAGCCGAAGATCAGCATGAGCAGCAGGCCCAGCGGCATGCACAGGATCACCACGCCCCAGAACAGGATCTGCACAATGGCCGCCGCCAGTGCGTGGGGCAGGAACGCGATCATGCAGTTGATGCTGTTTTTCACGGTCAGGCTGAAGGGCTGATCCAGCAGCACCACCTGCGGCCACATGTAGGCGAACAGCATCTGGAAGATGAGCAGGTTCAGCACCGTGGCCACCCACAGCGGCACGCCCACATTGGTGCCCTTGCTCAGCATATTGAAGCAGAAATACACAAGGAAGATCTGCGCCGTGACCACCACACAGTAGAAGATGCCCGGCGCAATGCTGGCCTTGAAGTTGCGCTTGAAGGCACGGCGATAGGTCACCCACCAGTAACCGGCTTCGTCACGCAGGGCACGCAGCACGGTATCGTACATGCCGGCCAGCGCAGGCCCGGCCAGAATGCCGCCTACCACCGCGCTTGCCAGCATGACAGGCAGGCTGTTTGCCAGAAAGCCGATGTAGACCAGACAGATCACCGGCAGAAAGCCGATGCAGGCCAGCAGGTTTGCAAGGAACATGCCGTTCATATCACGGCCCACAAGCTCAAAAAAACGGCCCACGCCGGTCTTGCGGGGAGCATCCTTTTCAACGCCCTTACCGGCCTTGAAGTCATTTGCGGAAGGAAATAAACCCATGTTCGTATGGTACCTCTCTCTTCATCCATTGGGCCGGCAGAAAGCATTTCGTGCAGAAAGTGCCATTGTGCTGGCTTTACAACTATAAATATACCCGCATTTTGTCAATTTTGCAAGACCGCAGATCCTCCGATTTGTAAAAAAAGTGTTATTTCTCCCCTTTTTACAAAAAGTGTGATACAATGACAATGGCATATTTTGCCGGAGGGAGGAAAACGCAATGAGCATTTTTCGCACGATTGCGATGTTTATTTACTTATTTGGTTATATGATCGTCCATTATGGCGTGCTTCGCCGGGCGGAACGCGCTCTGGCTGCAGGCGACATGCAGCTGGTGGAAGAGCTTGTCAACAAGCATATCCCGCACTGGAGCCGGGGCATTTTAAAGGTGACCGGCGTTTCCCTGAGCGTGGAGGGCCTTGAGAATATCCCCAAAGATACGGCCTGCGTGTTTGTGGGCAACCACCGCAGCTACTACGACATCCCGCTTTTGCTGGCCAGTCTGGATAAGCCCCACGGCATCCTTGCCAAGGAAGAGCTGGAAAAGATCCCGCTGCTGAACCGCTGGATGAAGCTGCTGGGCTGCGTATTCGTGCAGCGCGACGACCTGCGGGCATCCGTGCGCGCCCTGAACGATGCCACTGCCATTGTGGAGAGCGGCAAGAGCTTCGTCATTTTCCCGGAGGGCACCCGCTACAAGGGAGAAGAGGGCGGTGCCGGTGAGTTCAAGGCCGGTGCATTCCGCATTGCCGTCAAGACCGGCGCACCGGTAGTTCCGGTGGCCATTACCGGTGCACGTGCCCTGTTCGAGAACAATGGCAACCTGTGCCATCCGGGCAGCGTGCATATCAAGGTGCTGCCGCCCATCCGGACTGCAGGCATGAGCAAGGCCGAGCAGAAGCAGCTGCCGGACGCTGTGCGTCAGGCCATTCTGGCACAGCTGTAAATCAGAACTTGGAGGGAACTGCCCCATGGCAAGCTACCGTTACGAACGCGATATCGACCCCAAAGACCTCCAGCCCCGCAAACAGCGCCAGTACACCCGCAAGGAGCGCTGGGCCAACTGGTGGGACTACAATCTCAAGTGGGTCATCATCATCGGCATCATCGTGGTGTTCTTCGGCTACAACTTCATCGGGCAGTATTTCTTTACCGTCCATGCAGACTATAACGTGGCCGTGGTGGCCCCCCACTACCTGCCGGAAGCCACCCAGACCGCCCTGCAGGACGCCCTTGCCGCCTACGGCGAAGACCGGAACGGTGACGGCAAGGTGGTGGTAAAGCTGAACCTCTACACCATGGACTTTGGCAACGAGGACTCGGACGCTACCTTGACATGGCAGGCACCACCAAACTTTCCACCGACATTCAGGGCGCGCTGAGTTCCATCTTCATCCTGTACGACCCCGCAGGCTTCCAGAAGACCACCGGCACCCTGCGCTACCTTGACGGCAGCCTGCCGCAGTCCGACGCAGACAGTGACTGGTGGAACATGGTCTACCGCTGGACCGACTGCCCGGTGCTGGCGGGCCTTGATCTGGGCGATTACGCTTCTGATGCTGTGCAGAGCGAAAGCGGCTCCAGTCAGGAGCTGATGAGCCGGTACTATATCGGCATCCGCGGCGCATGGAACAAGGACTCCGCCGACCTGCTTGAGGGCGGCGAAGAACTGTGGAACAAGCTGACCGCCGGGGCTGTTTCTACCGCCAGTGCAGAGGGCTGAGCCATGCGGTTCCGGGTAAAGCGCGGCGGGCCTGCCGCCGGGTTCACATTTGACCGCACAGCAAAGCCGGTGCAAAGGCCAGAGCCGGAAAAGCCGGTCTCCCTTGCACAGGCGCTGGATAATCCCTATGGGAGATATTACGGCAAAGCAAGGAGCCGGGAAGAGCTGCTGAAAAACAGATAATATGCAAATAGAACTCCCCCAGTCGCCTTCGGCGACAGCCCCCTCGGGGATGGGGCCTTTGGCAGAACCGGAAACTTTTCCGCTTTGTCAAAGGCTCCCTCTTTGAGGGAGCTGGCAAACCCGCAAGGGTTTGACTGAGGGAGTTCGTTTTCTATTTTGTTCTTTTTACACATATCTGATTTGAAATATTCTCCCCTTTGAAACGCCGGAGGTTTTGTTGTTTCTCCGTCCCAGTTATGGTATACTTACTGGGTATCTATTATCTTGATGGTATTTATCATACATACAAAAGGATGTGAACCCATGGACGCACTGGAACAGGCGCGCGCCGAGATCGACACGGTGGATGCCCAGCTGGCTGCGCTGTTTGAGCGGCGGATGGCTGCTGTGCTGCAGGTGGCCGAATACAAAAGAGCCCATGGCCTGCCCGTTTACGATGCCGCCCGCGAGACGGCAGTGCTGGAAAAGGCTGCGGCCCGCATTCAGGACCCGGCCCTGCGGCCCTACTATAAAGACCACGTGCAGAACCTGATGGACGTGGCAAAGCAGTACGAAGCCGTGGTGCTGGGCCAAAACCGCGCCGCCTATCAGGGCGTGGAGGGCGCTTTTGCTCACATTGCCCTCCGGGCGCTGTTCCCCCACGCCGAGGCTGTGAGCTACCCCACCTGGGACGAGGTGTTTGACGCGGTGGAACGCGGCGATGCTGCCCGGGGCGTCGTTCCCTTTGAGAACAGCCATGCGGGCGATGTTTCCGCCGTGCTGGATCTGTGCTATAACCATCCGGCGCTGTGGGTGGTGGATGTGTACGATCTGCCCATCTCCCAGAATCTTCTGGTGCTGCCGGGCACAAAGCTCGACCAGATCAAAAGCGTCTACAGCCACCAGCAGGCCATCGCCCAGAGCGAGACCTTTTTAAGGCAGTTCGGCCTGCCCGCCACCGCCATGGCCAACACCGCCATGGCCGCAAAGTTCGTGGCCGAAAGCGGCGACTCCTCCAAAGCGGCCATTGCAAGCGTGGAGACGGCGGCACTGTACGGGCTGGAGGTGCTGGTGCCCAGCATCAACACCGACGGCGACAACACCACCCGCTTTATCGTGCTCAGCCGCGAAAAGCCCACCGGCGGCAACCGGTTCTCGCTGCTGTTCACGGTGGACAATAAGCCCGGCAAGCTGGGCGAGGTGATCCAGATCATCGGTGCCAGCGGCTTCAATATGGAGTCCATCAAGAGCCGGCCCATGCCTCATGTGCCGTTTGAATATTATTTTTACGTGGAGCTGGTGGGTGATCCCACCGCCGACGAGACCGCCGCGCTGCTGCGTGAGCTTGACCGCACCTGCCGTACCGTGCGGCTGTTAGGAGTGTATACCAAATGAGTGAATTTATCGGAACCAAGCTGACCATGAATCTGGGCGAGCGCAGCTATGACATCATCGTCAAGAGCGGCTCGCTGGAAAATCTGTACCAGTTCGCCCGTCTGGACCGCCGGGTGGCGGTTGTGACCGACAGTGGTGTGCCCGCACAGTACGCCCAGATGGTGGCCGACCAGTGCAAGGATGCCCACATCATCACGGTGCCCCAGGGCGAAGCCAGCAAGAGCTTTAAAATTCTGGAATCCGTCCTCAAGCAGATGCTGGAATTCGGCATGGGCCGCGGCGATCTGGTGATCGCCGTGGGCGGCGGCGTGGTGGGCGATCTGGCCGGTTTTGCCGCTTCCATCTACATGCGGGGCATCGACTTCATCAACTGCCCCACCACCACCCTTTCTATGATCGATTCCTCCATCGGCGGCAAGACCGCCGTGGATCTGGGCGATACCAAAAACATCGTGGGCGCTTTCTGGCAGCCCAAGCTGGTCATCGTGGATCCGGACACCCTTTCCACCCTGCCCCGCCGCCACTTCATCAACGGTCTGGCAGAAGCCGTCAAGGCAAGCCTGCTGGCAGACCCCGAGCTGTTCGCGATCTTTGAAAATGGCGACGTGGATGCCCAGATCGGCGAGATCATCTGCCGCAGCCTACGGTTCAAGAAGAACATCGTGGAGCAGGACGAGACTGAGCAGGGCATGCGCAAGGCGCTCAACTTCGGCCACACCATCGGCCACGGCATCGAGGCCGTCAAGGGCATCAAGGGCCGCCGCACCGTGGGCCTTTACCACGGCGAGTGCGTGGCGCTGGGCATGCTGCCCATGATCGAATCCAAGGCACTGCAGAAGCGGGTGCGCGCGGTGTACCGCCGCCTCGGCCTGCCCACCCGCACTACTTACGATAAGGAAAAGGTGCTGGCTGAAATGCTGCACGACAAAAAGGCACAGAGCGGCCAGATCACTATTATCAAGGTGCCGGGTCTGGGCTGCTGGCGCGCCGAGACCATCCCGGTGGAGGGCCTGCGTCCCCTGCTGGGCATTGAGGAGTAAGCCATGAAAAATACATTCGGCAGCGACCTTTCGCTGACCATTTTCGGCGAGAGCCACGGCCGCGCCATCGGCGCGGTGTTGGACGGCATGGCCGCAGGCCTGCCGGTGGACGAGACATTTCTTGCCGCCTGCATGGACAAGCGCCGTGCCCGGGGCGACGGCCTGTCCACCCCCCGGGTGGAGGCAGATGCCGTGCAGCTGCTGTCCGGCGTGGTGAACGGCCGCACCACCGGCACCGCCATTGCCCTGATGATCGAAAATACCAACACCCGCAGCGGCGATTACGCCAAGACCGCAGACCTTCTGCGCCCCGGCCATGCAGACTACACCGCCTACGCCAAGTACCACGGCTTTCAGGATGCGCGCGGCGGCGGGCACTTCTCCGGCCGGGTGACGGCCGCCCTTGTGGCGGGCGGTGCCATTGTGCTGAGTGCACTGCACCGTGCGGGCATCGACATCACCACCCATATCGCGGAGTGCGCTGGCATTGCGGACACCCGCTTTGCGCTGGATGATGCCGCACAGCTGGCCGCGCAGGTGGAAGCCCTTGCCAGCAAGCCCGAGGGCTTTGCGGTGCTGGACGAGAGCATAGAAGAACCCATGAAAGCCGCCATCCGTGCCGCCGGTGCGGAGGGCGACAGCGTGGGCGGGATGCTGGAAACCGCCATCCTCGGCCTGCCGGCAGGCATCGGTGAGCCCTATTTTGACAGCGTGGAAAGCGAGATCGCACATCTGGTGTTCTCCGTCCCCGCCGTCAAGGGCATCGAGTTCGGCACCGGCTTCGGCTTTGCCGGGATGCGCGGCTCCGAAGCAAACGACGCCTTCCGCATGACACCGGAGGGAGCAGTCGTCACCGCCACCAACCACAATGCGGGCATCAACGGCGGCATCGCCAACGGGATGCCGGTGGTGTTCCGCACCGTGGTCAAACCCACACCCAGCATCTACAAGCAGCAGGATACAGTAGACTATCTTGCCAAAAAGGACGCACAGCTGTCCATTCAGGGCCGTCACGACCCCTGCATCGTGCCTAGAGCCGCCATCGTGCAGACCTGCGCCGCCGCACTGGCTGTGGGCGACCTGCTCACGGCACGCTACGGCGCGGCATGGATGACCCACCCCACCAGCTTCCGGAAGGAGGACGAGTAAAATGGAATACGGACTCATCGGCGCAAAACTCGGCCACTCCTACTCCAAGATCATCCACGAGATGCTCTGCGGCTACCACTACGACCTGTGCCCTCTGCCCACCGAGGAAGAGGCCCGGGCCTTTCTGGCAAAGCGGCAGTTCAAGGCCATCAATGTGACCATCCCCTATAAAAAGCTGGTGATGGAATACTGCTCCTACATCGACCCGCGGGCCAAGTCCATCGGGGCGGTGAACACGGTGGTGAACAAAAACGGCCTGCTCTACGGCTATAACACCGATTATATGGGCTTTGCCCACCTGTGCGACGCCCACGGCGTGAATTTTGCAGGCAGGACCGTGCTCATTCTGGGCACCGGCGGCACCCACAACACCACCAGCGCTGTGGCCCGGGACAAGGGCGCGGCAAAGGTGCTCACCGTCAGCCGCCATCCGGACCCGGAAAAGGGCGAGCTGAGCTATGCCGAGGCCGTTTCCAGCGGGGCGCAGATTGTGATCAACACCACCCCGGCGGGCATGTACCCGAATGTAGGTGTGTGCAATCTGGACGTTGCCGCCATGCCGGACCTCGAGGCTGTAGTGGATGTGGTGTACAACCCCGACAAGACCGAGCTCATCCTCCGCGCCGAGGAAGCGGGCGTGCCGGTGGCTGTGGGCGGCCTTGAAATGCTGGTGGCGCAGGCAGTGTATGCCGCAGAATATTTTCTGGACCGCAAGTTTGAGGATGCGCCGGTTGAAATTCGGCGCATCACCGCCGCACTGCGCCGGGATATGCTGAACATTGCCCTGATCGGGATGCCCTCTTCCGGCAAGACCACCCTCGGCAGGATGCTGGCAAAGAACCTTGGCCGTACCTTTGTGGATCTGGATGAGGAGATCGTAAAGACCGATGGCCGCAGCATCCCGGATATCTTTGCAGCCGAGGGCGAGGACGGCTTCCGCACAAAGGAAACTGCCGAAACACAGCGCTTTGGCAAAGAGGGCCGGCAGCTCATCTCCTGCGGCGGCGGCATTGTAAAAAAGCCGGAGAATCTGCGTGCTCTGCACCAGAACGGTGTCATTCTGTTCATCGACCGGCCGGTGGATGCGCTGGCCGTGGGCGGCGGCAGGCCGCTTTCTTCCAGCATGGACGCCCTGCGCCAGATGGAAGCACAGCGCCGTCCGCTGTATCTGGCAGCGGCAGATGCCGTCATTCCCAACAACGGCACGCTGGACGATGCCCTGCATGCCGCCATGGAGGCACTGGATGAAATTTTTGATTCTTAACGGCCCGAACCTCAACATCATGCGCTGGTCGGAGCCGGGCGTACCCGGTGAGCTGGATTATAACGCCATCATGGACTATGTGCAGGCAGGCTGCGAACAGCTGGGCATTGAGACCGACTGCTGCCAGTCCAACCACGAGGGCGACCTCGTGGACGAAATTCAGGCCGCAGCGGGCCGGGTGGACGGCATCGTGCTGAATCCCGGGGCCTACGCCCACTACAGCGTGGCCATTCTGGACGCGCTGCGCCTGTGCGGCGTACCCGCCGTGGAAGTGATGCTGCACGCCCCGGACGAGCGGGAGCCCTTCCGCAAGACGGACGTGGTATCCTTTGGCTGTCAGGGCCACTTCATCGGCGAGGCCCGCAGGGCTATCTGCACGCCTGCATTTATCTGGCCCAGCTGCTGCGCACCGACGGCTCCAGCAAGGCGCATATCGTGATGTAAAAACAACCCTCTCAGTCGCCTGCGGCGACAGCTCCCCCGAGGGGGAGCTTTTCTGCCCCGGGTACGCCATAAAACCTCCCCCCCTCGGGGGAGGTGGCATCGCGTAGCGATGACGGAGAGGGCTTTATAAAACAGGAAAGGAACAAACTCCCATGATCATCTCCACCAAAAAAGGGACTCCGAAGGATGAACTGGAAAAGATCGTTGACAAATTCGAGAAGCAGGGTCTGGACGTGACCCTGATCACCGGCAAGGACTACAACGTGTTCGGTCTGGTGGGCGACACCACCAAGATCGATGAACGGGATGTGCTGGCAAACCCGTGGATCGACAACGTCACCCGCGTGTCCGCGCCCTATAAGCGTGCAAACCGCCTGTTCCACCCGGCAGATTCCGTGATCGACTGCGGCGGCGTGAAGATCGGCGGCAAGGAAAAGATCGCCGTCATGGCAGGCCCCTGCAGCATCGAGGGCGCAGAGCAGGCTCTGCGCATTGCACAGGGCGTGAAGGCCGGCGGTGCCACCCTGTTCCGCGGCGGTGCCTACAAGCCCCGCACCTCTCCCTACTCCTTCCAGGGCCTTGAGACCGAGGGCATTCTGGATATGGTAAAGGCCCGCGAGGCCACCGGCATGCCCATCGTCTCCGAGCTGATGAGCGAGGACCGTATCCCGGAGTTTGAGGAGTACGTGGACGTGGTGCAGATCGGTGCCCGCAACATGCAGAACTTCCAGCTGCTCAAGGCCGTCGGCAAGATGCACAAGCCGGTGCTGCTCAAGCGCGGCCTGTGCAACACCATTGAGGAGTGGATCATGAGCGCCGAGTACATCATGGCCGGCGGCAACGAGCAGGTCATCCTGTGCGAGCGCGGCATCCGTACCTTCGAGAAGTACACCCGCAACACCCTCGATCTCTCTGCAGTGCCCATCATCCACGAAAAGACCCACCTGCCCATCATCGTGGACCCCAGCCACGCCACCGGCAAGGCCAATCTGGTGGAGCCCATGATGATCGCTGCCGTGGCCGCCGGTGCCGACGGTCTGGAAGTGGAGGTCCACTACGACCCCCAGCACGCATGGAGCGACGGCGCACAGTGCCTGACCCCGGATTCCTTCGCACAGGCCATGGCAAAGTGCCGTCAGGTGGCATGGGCCATTGGCCGCGATATGTAACGGCCTATGCTGGTAACGATTCAGAACGCGCGTCCCGTGGGCGGTACCATCACTGCCCCACCCAGCAAGAGCATGGCCCACCGTGCTGTGCTCTGCGCGGCACTGGCCGAGGGCCGCAGCCACATCACAAACCTTGAATTCAGCAAGGACATCTCTGCCACCCTGGGCGCAGCGGCACAGCTGTGCGCCCGTGTGCGCACCGGCGCAGACGACGCTGTGGTGGAAGGGCTGGGGCATTTTGTGCCCCTTGCCGCGCCGGTGGACTGCTGCGAGAGCGGCAGCACCCTGCGCTTTCTCATCCCCATCGCCAGCCTGACCGGACAGGCAGTTTCCTTCACCGGCCGCGGGCGGCTGATGGAGCGGCCTCAGTCGGTGTATGAAGCTCTGTACCGGGAGCAAGGCCTGCGGTTTGAGCAGAGCGCTGCCGGGCTGACCGTGGAAGGGGCACTGACCCCCGGCGAATACCGCCTTGCAGGCAATGTATCCAGCCAGTTCATCAGCGGGCTGCTGTTTGCCCTGCCGCTGCTGGCCGGAGACAGCACGCTGCACCTCATCCCGCCGGTGGAGAGCCGCAGCTACATCGATATGACCCGCTCTGTGCAGGCAGCCTTCGGTGTGCAGAGCCATTGGCTGGACGAAAACACTCTTTCCATCCCGGGCGGGCAGCACTATCACCCCTGCGATTATACCGTAGAGGGCGATTACAGTCAGGCCGCGTTCCCGGCGGTGCTGGGTGCAGTGTGCGGCGGCGTGACCATCACCGGCCTTGCCCCGGAAACGCTGCAGGGCGATGCCGCCATTCTGGATATCCTGCGCCGCTGCGGCGCGGTGTTTACCCGCACGGCAGAGGGCATCTCTTTTGAAAAGGCCCCCCTGCACGGGGTGGACATCGACCTTGCGGACTGCCCGGACCTTGGCCCTGTGCTCATGGTGCTGGGCCTGCTGTGCGAAGGCACTACAGTCATCCGCAACGCAGAGCGTTTACGCCTGAAGGAGAGTGACCGCATCGCTGCCATGGAGGCCGAGCTGCGTGCCTGCGGCGGCGTGCTGGAAAGCGAGGGCGGCACCATTACGGTGCACGGCTGCGCGAACAGTCTGCACGCTCCGGCGGGTGTTCTGCATGGGCACAATGACCACCGTGTGGTCATGAGCCTTGCGGTGCTGGCCCTGAGTACGGGCATCCCCCTGACCGTGGACGATGCCGAAGCCATTACAAAAAGCTGGCCGAATTTCTTTGAAGCCATCAAGCCCTTGGGCGCGGAGGTGGAATATGCTTGATAAAACAAAACGTTATCTCGTGGTGGGCCTTGGCCTGCTGGGCGGCAAATACGCGCTGGAACTGACGAAAGCCGGTTTCCATGTGGACGGCATCAACCGCAGCGAGGGGCATTTGCAGTACGCGCTAGAGCACGGCTATATCGCCAGCGGCAAGACCCACGATTTTGAGGACCTTGTGAGCAGCGCCGACCACATCATCTTTGGTCTGTACCCCACGGCCCTCATCGAGTGGTTCCGCACCTACGGCCATCTGCTCAAGCCCGGCTGCATTTTTACGGATGTTTCCGGCGTAAAGACCGGCCTTGTGGAGCCGGTGCAGGCCATGTGCCCGGCGGGCGTGGAGTTCATTGCCAGCCACCCGATGGCAGGCCGTGAGACTTCCAGCGTGGAGCACGCCGCCGAGGTGAACTTTGCCCCGGCCAACTTCATCATCACCCCCACGGAAAAGAACACGCCAGAGGCCATTCAGTGGGCAAAGGACCTGGCCGAAGTGCTGGGCTTCCACCATATCTGCACCCTGACGGTGCAGGAACACGACAAGATGATCGGCTATGTGAGCCAGCTGTGCCATGCCATCGCCGTGAGCCTGATGTGCGCCAACGATAACTCTTCGCTGTGCGAGTACACCGGCGACTCCTTCCGTGACCTGACCCGCATTGCACGCATCAACGATAAAATGTGGGCAGAGCTGTTTTTGTGGAATAAGGAAAACCTCATCAGCGAGATCGACCAGTTCGATGCTGCGCTGCAGGAAATGCGCGCTGCCCTTGTGGCCGACGACCGGAACAAGCTGGAAGAGATGTTCCGTCTTTCCACCCAGCGCCGCGCGGCGTTCGACAAAAAACTGCCCGAATAAACCGGAGGTGCTCCCATGCCCAAGCAGGAAGGCCAGAAATCCAAGCTTTTGACCCTTTTGCGCATTCTGGAACAAAAGACCGACGAAGAACACCTGCTCAATGTACCGCAGCTGGTAGAGCTGCTGGAACAGCAGGACATTCTTGCCGAGCGCAAAAGCATCTACAGCGATATCGACACCCTGCGCAGTCTGGGGTATGACATTCAGCTGCGGCGCGGGCGCGGCGGCGGCTACTGGCTGGCCAGCCGCACCTTTGAGCTTTCTGAGCTGAAGCTGCTGGTGGATGCCGTACAGGCCAGCAAGGTTGTGTCGGCACGCACCAGCAGTAAACTCATCCATAAACTGGAAGCCCTCTGCTCCGACTACGAGGGCACCCAGCTGCAGCGTCAGGTGTACGTGGACGGCCGCCCCAAAAGCGACAGCCACACCCTGCTTTACAGCATCGATGCGCTGCACAGCGCCATCAATGCGGGCAGAATGGTTCGGTTCCGCTACAAGGACGGCGGCACCCGCACCGTCAGCCCGTGGCAGCTGGCATGGGAAAACGGCTGCTACTACCTTATCGCTTATCAGGACGAGAAAGAGCCTGCGGGCATCCGCAACTACCGCGTGGACCGCATGTCTTCCGTGACGGTGCTGGGCGATGCCCGCCGGGGCAAGGCCGAGTTCCGCCAGTTCGACCTGCCCGCCTATCTGCGCAAGCACTTCAACATGTTCGGCGGGCCGGAGTACCGGGTCACCCTGCGCTGCACCGCCGATCTGGAAAGCGCCATGCGCGACCGCTTTGGCAAAACGCCGCTGTTCGTGCCGGAGGAAGACGGTGCATATTTTCACTTTGATGTGCCGGTATGCGTCAGCCCCCAGTTCTACGGCTGGGTGTGCGGCTTTGGCGGCAAGGTGGAAGTAATGGCTCCCGCCGAGGTGCGCAAGGGGATACACGATATGGTGCAGGCCCTTGCGAAGCAGCACGATTAAAATGGCCTCCGCTTCGCTCTGGCCATCATCAGATGAAATGATATTTATAATCAGGTTCCGGAAAATCTGCGGATTTTTCCGGAACCTGTTTTCACAGGGAAGGCCCGGACCGGGAGATGCAGCGTTTCCGGCAGGAAATAATTTCACGGCACCGTCCTGCCCTGTGGAGCCAGAGCGCCAGATGCTGCTTTCCGGTACGACTCCATCCGTGAAAAATGCAAACCCCGGCAGGCCGCAGCCTGCCGGGGTTTGCTGTTCCTATAAATAATTCTTCCGCTGAGCATGGCCAGAGCGAAGCGGAGGCCATTCTGAATCTCTCACTCCTCAAATTCCAGATCGCTGGGCAAAATCAGGTCCAGCTCGGCGGCAGGTTCTGCCACAAGGCGGCGGCTCTGGTGGAAGATGGCCTTTTCCAGCGTGTTGCGGGCAAGACGGCCGTTGCCGGCGGTGCGGCTGTCCAGCGCCTGACGGCGCTTGTAGTAGCCCAAAAGCGGGAAGGTACAGCCCTCGGCAAGGCGGTAGCCCTTGCCCTTTGCCAGCACGTTGGTGATGTCCAGCAGCTCGTCTGCCGTGTAGTCCGGGAACTCGATCTTGTTGGGAAAGCGGCTGGCAAGACCGCTGTTAGCGGTAAGGAACACCTCCATCTCCCGGGTGTAGCCCGCCAGAACGACCACCAGCTCGTCCCGGTGATCCTCCATGCCCTTCACAAGGGTGTCGATGGCTTCGAGGCCAAAGCTGTCCTGCTCGCCGCGGTAGAGGCTGTAGGCTTCGTCGATGAACAGCACACCGCCGAGGGCACTCTCGATGACGCTGTTTGTCAGCGGGGCGGTGTGGCCGGTGTAGCGGCCCACAAGGTCGGCGCGGGTCACTTCCACCAGCTGGCCGCCCTTCAGCGCGCCGATGGCCTTGAGGTACTTTGCCACCAGCCGGGCAATGGTGGTCTTGCCGGTACCCGGGTTGCCGGTGAAGATCATGTGCATGGAAAGGCTGGCGGTCTTGAAGCCTGCCGCCGCGCGGCGCTGCTGCACCTGCAGGTTATCCGCCAGACCGAACACATACTCCTTGACCGCTCCAAGGCCCACAAGGCCGTTGAGTTCGGCGCGGACCGCTTCTGCGGCCCCCGTGTACTCGGCAGGCAGCAGGGCAGACAGCTCCTGCTCGGGCTGGTCGTTCAGGCAAAACCATACGCCCTCCGGCTTTGCGGTCAGGGTGACGGTGCCGGTAAGCTTTGCATCGGTCTGCAGGCAGTATTCACTCAGGGCGCGGAACATTTTATCGCAGCATTCCGCAAGGCCCGCCGCACCCTTTTCCTTAGAGCACTGGGCGGCTACATAGTCCCGCACATCGGCCCCGGCAGAGAGGGTCAGGCCAAGGCGTGCGCTCACCTTCTGGGCCAGCGCATTCAGCTGCTGCGCCGCCAGCGCTGCAAGGTCCTCGCGGGCAAAGGCGCTGGTGGCGCACACATCGCCCACCGCCGCCACAAAGGGCGCACCGAACTTATCTGCCAGCGCGTCCCGGCCCTTGCGGGAAAAGAAGATGAGGTACTTGCCGCAGGGCGTGATACTGCTCACCGCGCCCGGTGCCAGCGCCGTGCCTGCATCTACAAGGATGCCCTCCTTGTTCACCAGATACCGGCTGGAAAGCGGCGCACTGCCCTTGACGGCCAGATCGGACAGCGTTTTCAGGAAGCCGGGGTGGCAGCTTTCGTAGTGCTCAAAGATCACGATCTCCCCGGGGGCGTGCAGGGCCGCATACAGATCCTGCAAAAACAGCTTTTCCGCACCGGAATTGGGGTAGAGGGCAAGGTTCACCACCGCGGTTTTGTCGCTCTGCAAAAGGCCCCGCGCCGCCATGATGCGGGCGGTCTCTGCCAGCGCAAAATGCCGCCCCGTACCGGCTCCGCCGCACAGCAGGATCACATTGCGTGCTGCCGGGCGCTCGGTGCCCAGCACAAAGGGCCGGCGCATGGCGCGCACCACGCTGTCCACAAAGGCATCCTGCCCGAGAACGGTCTTTTTCACCTCGGCGGCAAGGCCCTCAAAGCTGCCAAGGTGCTCTGCGGTCACATCGGCAGTGCCCTTGGCAAGCAGGCCGTCCGCTTCCATATCCCGCAGCATCTGGCGGCTGTCCTCCAGAGCAGACTGCACCGCAGTGTCCTGCGTTTTCAGCTGGGCGTTCTGTTTTTTGAGCAGGGCATCCAGCTGCTTCTGGTTTTCCAGCAGAGCAGCGTTCAGGTCCGGCACGGCTGAGGTCCCGGATTTCTGTGGCTTTGCCTCCGGCTGGGCGGTGCCGCCAAAGCGCGGCCTGCCCCCTGCACCGAACACACCGTTCATAAGGTTTTCCCAATCGTCGGTATATGCCATGGTTTGCCCTCCGTTTTTGTCGTTTTCTTCCAGTATAGTGTACCCGGACAGCTTTTGCAATTCCCTCTTGCAAAAAAGACCGCCGGTGTTTACACTTATATCTGATAGGAAATCTGCAAGAAGGAATGAAGAAACTATGACCGTCAAAACGCCCGCCGAACTGAAAACGCTATACGAGAGCATCTCCTTTGACCTTCAAACCACCTACACCGGCCCGCTGGGGCAGGAATATGCTGTTTCCGGCACCCATCTGCGCCTGTGGGCACCCACGGCGCAGAGGGTGGAGGTCAGCCTTTACCGCAAAGGCAGCGGCGGTGAGCCCATAGGCACTCTGCCGCTGGAGCGGGGGCAGCAGGGGGTGTGGAGCATCTATCTGCCCGGCGACCAGCACGGACGATACTATACCTATACGGTCACAGTGGATGGCATTTCGCGCCAGACCGGCGACCCCTACGCCCGCGCTGCCGGTGTGAACGGCACCCGCAGCATGATCGTGGACCTTGCCCGCACCGCCCCCTCCGGGTGGGAGCGGGATGTGCGTCCGGTCATCCCACCGGAGCAGCGCGCGGTGTGGGAGGTGAGCGTGCGCGACTTCTCGCAGGACGCTGCCAGCGGCGTGCGCCCGGCATGGCGGGGCAAGTTCATGGCCTTTACCCAGCAGGGCACCACCCTGCATGGGGACGGCATCCACCCCACCTGCCTGAATTATTTAAAGCGGCTTGGCGTGAAGTATGTGCAGCTGATGCCCATTTTTGATTTTGGCAGCGTGGACGAGGCAAAGCCGCTGCTGCGGCAGTACAACTGGGGCTATGACCCCACCAACTACAATGTGCCCGAAGGCAGCTATTCCACCGACCCCACCCGCGGCGAGGTGCGCATCCGGGAGTGCAGGGAAATGATCGCAGCCCTGCACGCGGCGGGCATCGGTGTGGTGATGGATGTGGTGTATAACCACATGTACCGCAATGAGAACCCGCTGAACGACACCGTGCCCTGCTACTTTTTCCGCCAGAACGAGGACGGCAGCTTTTCCAACGGCAGCGGCTGCGGCAACGAATTTGCCAGCGAGCGGCCCATGGCCCGGCGGTATATGATCGATTTCATCCTCTACTGGGCGCAGGAATACCACATCGACGGCTTCCGGTTCGACCTGATGGGTCTGTACGACGTGGAGACCATCAACGCGGTGCGCGCCGCGCTGGATACGCTGCCCGGCGGGCGGGATATCCTGATGTACGGCGAGCCGTGGCAGGGCGGCGGCAGCCAGCTGCACCGGTACGAGGCCAACAAGGCGAATCTTGCCATGCTGAACGATCGCATCGGCATCTTCTGCGACGACACCCGCGACACCATCAAGGGCGGCTGTTTCAACGCCCGGGAACCGGGCTATGTGGAGGGCAGGCCCGGCAGCTTCTGGGACATCGGCGGTGCGGTGGCGGCATGGTGCCGCAGCGACCGTCTGCCGCCCCACGCGCCCAGCCAGATCGTGAACTATGTTTCCGCCCACGACAACTTCACCCTGTGGGACAAGCTGCTGCTGGTGCGGTACGAAAAGCCGGAGTTCACGGCGGCAGACAGCACAGCCCTTGCCCAGAACCGGCTGGCGGCGGGCATTTACCTGACCAGCTTCGGCCTGCCTTTCCTGCAGGCGGGCGAGGAGTTTGCCCGCACCAAAAAAGGGAAGGGCAACAGCTACCGCTCTTCGCCTGCGCTGAACCGGCTGGACTGGGAGCGGGCCGAAAAATACCATGCGCTGGTGGACTACTACCGCGGCCTGCTGGCGCTGCGGGCAAGGTTTCCGCGGCTTTCCAGCACCGACCCCCACGCGCCGGATGCCCTGTACTTTTTCTCACTGGAGCAGCCGCTGGTGGGCTGGCAGCTGCCCGCCCAGTGGGGCGACGGCGCAGCATGGCAGGCGCTGTGCGTGTTCTATAACCCCACCGAGACCAGCAAGGTCGTGCCGCTGCCGGTTGGGCGCTGGCAGATGCTGAGCGACGGCATCTCGTCCAGCCTGTGGCGCGGCCCGGCAAGAGTGTATGAGCACGAGGCCGTGCTGATGCCTTACAGTGCCACCATCTTTGGACAGATATAAAAACAGGAGCGGATGGAAAACTCTCATCCGCTCCTGTTTTCTATTTTGCTCAGCTGTTGGAAGCCGTCTTTTCGCCCAGTGTCACATTGACCGTCTGCATCTGGCCGTCGCGTGCAATGGTGATGGAAAGCGTATCGCCTGCTGCGTGCTTCTGCATCAGGGTGCCAAGGTCGTCCTTGGAGGCGATCTCGGTGCCGTCCACGCTCACGATGCGGTCACCGGCCTGCAGGCCTGCCTTTTCGGCAGGGCCGCCCTTGACCACCTCCACAACGTAAACGCCGTAGGCATTCACGCCCAGTTGAGAAGCAGTCTGTGCGTCGGTCACGGCCAGATAGGTGATGCCCAAATAAGGCCGTCCGGTCACATAGCCGTTCTCCAGCAGTTCCTGTGCCACCTTGATGGCATCGTTGATGGGGATGGCAAAGCCCAAACCTTCTGCATCGCTGGAAGAGGATTTTGCGTTCACAATGCCGACCAGCTCACCGTTCATATTGAACAGGCCGCCGCCGGAGTTGCCGGGGCTGACCGAAGCATCCATCTGGATCAGGGACATGGTGTTCACAGAGCTGCTGCCCTGAATGGTGACGCTGCGGTTCAAAGCGCTGATCATGCCGCCGGTCACGGTGCCGCCCAGCTCACCCAGCGGGTTGCCCACAGCCATCACGCTCTGGCCCACCTTCAGGCTGTCGCTGTTGCCCACGGTGGCGGGGGTCAGGCCGTCAGCATCGATCTTGATGACCGCGATATCGCTGGTGGTATCTTCGCCCACGAGGGTGGCGGTGTAGTCCTTGTCACCAATGGTAACGGTGATGGTGGAAGCGCCGTCCACCACATGTGCACAGGTGAGGATGTAGCCGTCCGAGCTGATGATCACGCCGCTGCCGGCACCGCTCTCCACCTGATTCTGGCCGTACCACGACCACTGAGAGTAGACCACCTGCTCCGTAGTGATGACCACCACGCTGGGGCTGACCAGATCAGCCACCTGTTCAGTGGTCAGGCTGCTGCCGCTGCTGGATGCTGCGGTGATGGAACTATCCGAACCGGATGCACTGTCGGCCGTAGAGGAAGGTGCCACCTGCTGAATGACCACCTTGCCGCTGCCGCCAAACTTTGCCCCCACAAAGCCGCCCGCAAAGCCCATGGCTGCGGCCAGCACCAGCGCCACGGCGCTGCGTGCAACGCGCTTGCCGTTGAACTTTTTCTTCTTTTTAGGGGGCTGCGCGTCCTGCGGCTGTACCGGATGTACCGGCGGCGTTGCACCGCCTGCGCCGTTGTCTGTCTGCGGGGCGGTGTAAGCGGTCTCCGGTTCCGGCTGCGGGTCGTTGTACTGGTTGGCGGTGTTCATGCCGCTGCTGCCCACATTGGGATAACCGGTATCTCCGCTTTCGTTTTTATCCTGAGAGGAATAATCATATTCCCATTTGTTCTCATTGTCCATGCTGATACTTCCTTTCCGTAAGGGATACGTCCACAGGAGCCCTGTTCCTTTGAACTGCTCCTATTGTAACCGTCAATTGTGAAAATCAATCGCGCGCGCCGTGAAGAAACTGTGAAATAAAGACGCACTTTCCGCCCTTGACAGCGGCCTTTGCGCTTGCTATTGTAAAAGCGTAAATTCAGGAGGAACACACCATGGAACTGCACCGCACAGACGAGGGCTTTGCCCTCTATAAGGAAAAAACACAGATCGGCTTCTGCGCGCTCACGCCCGCCGCAAAGGGGGCTGCCATCACCGCGTTTGGCATCGAACCGCAGTGGCGGCGCAAAGGCTACGGCTCCTATCTATTAAAAGAAGCCTTGCGCGCCTACGCTGGATACGACCGTGAAACGGCTACCGTATTTACCGCCCCGCTGCCCGCCGATGCCGCAGAGCTTGCGTTCTGGGCAAAGTTCGGCTTTGCGGCAGAAGGCAGGCAGCTGGTGCGCCGCCGCACGCCGGACCTGACCGCCGTCAAGTTCGTGCAGGACTTTCTGGCCGCGCGGCTGGCACAGCCGCGCCTTTGCATCGATGCTACCTGCGGCAACGGCGGCGACACGGCCTTCCTGTGCGGCATCACCGCGCCGGAAGGAAAGGTAGTCGGCTTTGACGTGCAGGAAGCTGCCATTGCATCCACCCGGAAGCATCTGGAGCAGCTGGGCGTGCCTGCCGCCCGGTATGAGCTGCACTGCCAAAGCCACGCAGACCTTTTACAGGTTGTGCAGCCCGGCACGGCAGATGCGGTGATGTTCAACTTTGGCTGGCTGCCCGGGGCCGACCACGCAGTGTTCTCCACCGCGCAGAGCAGCATCCCCGCCCTGCAGGCGGCTTTGGAAGCCGTGCGCCCCGGCGGCGTGGTGAGCGCCATCCTCTACAGCGGGCAGGTCATCGGCACGGATGAAAAGCAGACGGTGCTGGAATATCTCCGGGCACTTCCGCTCAAAAGTTTTACCGTTCTGGTGTGTGATTTTGCCAACTGGGCCGAAACCGCCCCTCTGCCCTGCATCATCCTGAAAAAATAACGAAAACACTTGCATTATGGAGCGTTTTCGGATAAAATAGGGTACGTATGTGTAAAAAGACGGCCTCGCCCTCTCCGTCTTTGCTTCGCAAATCCACCTCTCCCAAAGGGAGAGGCCTTGGCAAAAAGATGCACTTTGCGTGGACTGCCAAGGGCTCCCACTTTGGGGGAGCTGGCGCGTTAGCGCCTGAGAGGGCGAGCCCGGCAAAGTCCAACCGGACATACTAAATGCAAAAATCCACTTCCTGCTCCACAGCAGGTTTATCAGGAGATCTACAGTTTATGACAAATCGTGAAGAAATCGAGCGCCGCCGGACGTTTGCGATCATCAGCCATCCCGACGCCGGTAAGACCACTCTGACCGAAAAGCTGCTGCTGTACGGCGGAGCCATCAATCAGGCAGGCTCCGTCAAGGGCAAGCAGAGCGCAAAGCACGCCGTGTCCGACTGGATGGACATTGAGAAGCAGCGCGGTATTTCCGTCACCTCTTCTGTCCTGCAGTTCAACTACGCGGGCAAGTGCGTGAACATTCTGGACACCCCGGGCCATCAGGACTTCTCGGAGGACACCTACCGCACCCTGATGGCGGCAGACTCTGCCGTCATGGTCATCGATGCCGCAAAGGGCGTTGAGGCCCAGACCATCAAGCTGTTCAAGGTGTGCACCCTGCGCCACATCCCCATCTTCACCTTCGTCAACAAGATGGACCGCGAAGCCCGCGACCCCTTTGAGCTGATGGAGAACATTGAGGAGATTTTGGGCATCAAGACCTACCCCATGAACTGGCCCATCGGCTGCGGCAAGGAGTTCAAGGGCGTGTTCGACCGCAACACCCGCAAGGTGCTGGCATTTTCCAGCGACGGCCGCGCCAACGGCGTGAAGAAGGTGGATGAGACCGAGGCCGAGCTGGGCGATCCCGCACTGGACGAGCTGCTCACCCCGTATCTGCACCAGCAGCTGGTGGATGAGATCGAGCTGTTGGACGGTGCCGCCGAGGAATTTGACCTCGACAAGGTGCTGCGCGGCGAGCTGAGCCCCGTGTTCTTTGGTTCCGCTCTGACCAACTTTGGCGTGGAGCCCTTTCTGGAGAACTTCCTGCGCCTCACTCCCACCCCGCTGGCCCGCGTGGACAGCCTGACCGGCGAGACCGTGGACCCCTGCCGCGACGAGTTCTCTGCCTTCATCTTTAAAATTCAGGCCAACATGAACAAGGCCCACCGCGACCGCATCGCCTTTATGCGCATCTGCTCCGGCAAGTTCGAGCGCGGCATGGAGGCCTTCCATGTGCAGGAGGGCAAGAACATCAAGCTGGCCACCGGCACCCAGCTGATGGCGCAGGACCGCGCCATCGTGGACGAGGCCTACGCCGGCGACATCATCGGCCTGTTCGACCCGGGCATCTTCTCCATCGGCGACACCTTGTGCACCGGCAAAAAGAAGGTCCAGTTCGCAGGCATCCCCACCTTCTCGCCGGAGCACTTTGCCCGCATTGAGCAGAAGGACACCATGAAGCGCAAGCAGTTCGTGAAGGGCATGGAGCAGATCGCGCAGGAGGGTGCCATCCAGATCTTCCGCGAAGTGGGCGGCGGCATGGAAGAAGTGGTAGTCGGCGTGGTCGGCGTGCTGCAGCTGGAAGTGCTGGAGTACCGCCTGAACACCGAGTACAACGTGGAGATCCGGATGCAGCAGCTGCCCTTTGAACAGCTGCGCTGGGTGCAGAACGACCCCGACACCTACAACCTGCGGGATCTGGACCTGACCAGCGACACCAAGGCTGTGGAGGATATGAAGGGCAACCGCCTGCTGCTGTTCACCTCCGACTGGGCGGTGCGCTGGGCTGAGACCCACAACGAAACGCTGAAACTGAGCGAGTTCGGCAATATCTGAGTTGAAAGAGAGCTGCGGTGCGGGAATATCCCGCAGCTGCGGTTCTTTTTTCATAAAACGCAAAAAATACAACGAAGAATGCCAGCTACGGAATGCGCTGCTCCCATTGCGGGGAACACTGCTGGCATGGAGGGAAAATATATGCAAAACATCAATATTGGCAAAAGCGGCATTCAGGTGCCGTTTCTCGGCATGGGCACCTGGGCCATCGGCGGCGGCTCCTGGTGGGGCGACAACGACGACGCCCTTTCAGTCAAGGCCATCCAGACTGCTGTGGAGCAGGGCATCCAGTGGATCGACACCGCCCCCATCTACGGCCTGTACCACAGCGAGACCGTGGTGGGCGAGGCCATGAAGCACATCGACCGCGACAAGGTGGTGCTTTCCACCAAGTGCGGTCTGGAGTGGCGGCATGAAACACCGGTGCTGCACAAGGTCGTGGACGGCACCACCGTTTACCGCGACCTTTCTGCAAAGAGCATCATCGAGGATGTGGAGGATAGCCTGCGCCGCCTGCACACCGATCATCTGGATGTGCTGTACACCCACTGGCAGACCCCCGATTTCGGCATCTACCCGCTGGAAGAGACGGTGGAAGCATGATGAAGCTGAAGGAGCAGGGCAAGATCCGTGCCATCGGTGCATCCAACGTCACTGCAGACATCATCCGCGGCTACTGCAAGTACGGTCAGCTGGATGTCATTCAGGAAAAGTACAGCCTGCTCACCCGCCGTGTGGAAAAGCAGCTGCTGCCTACCTGCAAGGAGCTGGGCGTATCGGTGCAGGCATACTCTCCGCTGGAGCAGGGCCTGCTGACCGGCAAGGTGACCATGGACACCACCTATCCCGAGGGCAGCACCCGCAACTCGAACCCCAGCTTCCAGCCCGCCCGCCGGGCACAGGCGCTGGACATGCTGGCAAAGTGGGGCGACCTGACCGAGAAATACGACTGCTCTCTGGCACAGCTGGTGATCGCCCTGACCGCCCGTATGATCCCCGGCCTGCATGTGCTGTGCGGTGCCCGCACTCCGCAGCAGGTGATGGACAACGCCGGTGCGCTGAACATCAAACTGGACGGTGCCGATGCCGTCCGCATGAAGTGGGACGTGGATGCCATTTCCTGATGGTTTGACCATCGGAACAGCCTCCGCTTCGCTCTGGCCGTATTTAGAGGAATTCTTCTTTTATGTTTGGGTCCTGAAAAGCCTGCGGGCTTTTCAGGACCCTTTTTTCACGCAAAAGATCGAAACCGGCAGATGATGCCGGTTTTCTTTATGACTCTTTCTGTGAAAATGCAATGCCGGACAGCCCGCAGGCCGTCCGGCATTGCTCTTATAAAAATAAAAATTCCGCTGTTTATGGCCAGCGCAAAGCGGAGGCCATTTAAAATCGTCAGCTGTTCTCCTTCCAGAACAATCCGCCGCTGGTCTGGAACAGCATCCACGGGTTCACGCTCTTGCTGCCAAGCTTGAAGTCCTTGGTCAGCTCCTCGCCCAGCACACCCACAGCCTGCCCCTTTTCCACCGTCTGCCCGGCAGAGACGGAAAGAGTCTGCAGCCCGTACAGGTAGCTGCGCATCCCGCAGCCATGGTCGATGACCACCGTGTTGCCGGTAAGGGCCAGCTCTGCGGCCAGCACCACCACGCCGTTTGCCGGGGCGCGGCAGGGCTCGCCGGGAATGGTATAAAGCTTTGTGGAGTTGGAACGGCTGCCCTGCCTGCCGTTCACCACCCTGACCTGACCGTAATCCACAAGGGTGGTGTAGCTTTCCACCGGGTTCACAAAGCCACCCTGCCACATTTTTTCCCGCGCGGGCGCTTCGTACAGGCCCCAGACTGCATTGCGGAACTGGGTGTTTGCCGCTTCCGATGCATCCGGTTCCGGCTCCACGTCCACCGTGCCAAAATCCTTGGGCAGCACGATGATGCTGCAGGTGATAGTCTCGCCATTCACGGTAATGTTCACCTCATGCCCGCCGGAGGAAGCGTTGTATGCCGCCGGGATGTAGGCCCGCCAGCCATCGGCTGCACGCACGCACTGCACATTGCCAAGGTCGGTCTCCACAGTGGGTGCTGCATCGCCGGTCATGCCGGAGATGCGCAGGCCCACAATGCCGCCCTGCTCCACCCGCTCGGCGGAAAGCTCCACCTCCGCGCTGGCCTGCAGGGTGAACCGGAAGGCATAACGATACCAGCCGGTGGGCTTTGCAGGCTTTTCCAGCCCCAGATTTCTGCGCACTGCGCCGGTGCTGCCGCCCTCAAATTGGGTGGCCATGCCGCCCTCCGGCACCCGCCAGACCGATAGCTCTGCCTTATATTCGCCGTTGGCCGGGAACAAAAAGCTTTGATAATCGCTCACACTGCCCACAAATACAATGCTGCCATAGGCGTTCCGGATGGTGAGGGTGGTGTAGCTGGCCCAGTCCGGCAGGCTGAGGGCCGGGTGGGCCGTGTACAGCGTGCCCAGCTTCTGCACCGTGAGGGTGGCGGGGCTGGCGAACACCTTATCCAGTTGTCCACCGATCAGCGGCACCTGCCAGCAGGCTCCGTTGCTCTCCAGCGCTTCGGTGCCGAACTGCGCCGCACTGTCCGGGCAGCTGCCTCGGTGGTAAAGGCGTAGCTCACCCCCATCACCGCCCCCCAGAAACACCCCGACGCCCAGCACCACACCCACGAGCCAGAGCAGAAAACGCTTCATGATACACTCCTTCTATGTAGCAAAAAGGGCGCACCGGCACAGCCTTTTGCAGACTGCCGGTGCGCCCGAAGGTTTACGGTTCGTGTTTTTTATTCTGCAGCATCCTCTGCAGGGGCAGCCTCTTCGGCAGCAGCCTCCGGCTCTACCGTTGCAGCATCGTCCTCGCCGAACAGCAGACGCTCGTACTCGTCCAGCTCCTTCTCACGGCGGTGCAGGTAAACAGCAACAGCAGCAAGGGCACCGGCAACAGCGGCCAGAACAGTGATCACAGCGACCAGACAAGATTTCTTCATAGGTTCAATACACTCCTTTTTTCGTTGAAACGATGTTTCAGCTTTCATTCCAGTGCTTGTTGGCTTTTATTATACCCGTTCCTGTCAAAAATTACAACCATTCAGGTCAAAAAGGCCAAAATTTCATACTATAAGCTTCCTGTATGCCTTGAATGCGCCGGGCAGCGTATACTCGGCCTGCAGGGCTTCCCGGCTTGCCCACACGCAGCCTGCCAGGGCATCTTGGGCGGGCACATGCAGCAGGATGCCGTTCATATGCCACTCGATGTGGCTGAAGATGTGCTTTGCAGCGGGCAGCGCTTCCGGCGCGGCGGTGCCGGTATTCACCCCCATGGCCTGCAGGCGGGCAAGGACCTCTCCGGCTGCAAGGGCTTCACCCTCCCACAGTACCGGCTGCCACAGCCCGGCAAGCAGGCCCTTTTGGGGCCGCTGCTGCAAAAGGAAGCCTGCCGGGCTTTCCAGCAGGGCCAGCGTCACAGGCTGCAGTCTGCGGGGCTTGGGCGCTGCTTTGCGGGGCAGCTCCAATGCAGTGCCCGCAGCACGGGCGGCGCACAGGTGGGCAAGCGGGCATTTTTCGCACAGGGGCGCACCGTTCGGCACGCAGACCAGCGCTCCCAGCTCCATAAGGGCCTGATTGTAGTCGCCGGGCGCATCCGGCGGCTGGTGCTCCATGACTCGGGCCGTAAAGGCCTTTTTCACCGCCGGTTCGGTGACGACGGCAGGGTCGTTGTACAGGCGGGAAAACACCCGCAGCACATTGCCGTCCACGGCGGGCACCGGGATGCCGAAGCTGATGGACGCAACGGCTCCCGCCGTGTAGTCCCCGATGCCGGGCAGGGCCCGCAGGGCATCATAGTCGGCGGGCAGCTGTCCGCCGTACTGCTCACAGACGATGCGTGCAGCCTTTTGCAGGTTGCGCACCCGGCTGTAGTAGCCAAGACCCTCCCAGAGCTTGTGCAGCTTTTCCTCTTCGCAGGCGGCAAGGGCCGGAATGTCCGGCAGGGCGGCGAGAAAGCGTTCGTAGTAGGGCAGTGCCGCCGAGACCCGGGTCTGCTGCAGCATGATCTCGCTGAGCCACACATGGTAGGGGCTGGGGTCGGTGCGGAAGGGCAGGATGCGGTGGTTTTTGTAAAACCAGTCCAGCAGGGCAGGAGAGATATTTTCCACTTGTTTTGTGCTCCTTATCAAAAAACGGGCCGCCGCAAGGTGCAGCAGCCCGGTAAAAGTATGCGCGCTTATCAGAAGCCGTATGCAGTGCGGGGGAAGGGCAGCACGTCACGGATGTTCTGGATGCCCGTGAGGTACATGATCATGCGCTCGAAGCCCAAGCCGTAGCCGGCGTGCTCCACGCCGCCGAACTTGCGCAGGTTCAGGTACCAGTCGTAGTTGGTCTTGTCCATGCCCAGCTCGTCCATGCGGGCCACCAGCTTGTCGTAGTTCTCTTCACGCTGGCTGCCGCCGATCAGCTCGCCGATGCCGGGCACCAGCATATCTGCGGCTGCCACGGTCTTGCCGTCCGGGTTCTGCTTCATGTAGAAGCTCTTGATCTCCTTCGGGTAGTCGGTGACGAACACAGGCTTCTTGAACACCACCTCGGTCAGGTAGCGCTCGTGCTCGGTCTGGATGTCCACGCCCCACTCCACAGGGAACTGGAACTTCTTGTTGTTCTTCTTCAGGATCTCGATGGCCTCGGTGTAGCTGATGCGGCCAAACTCGCAGTTTGCCACCAGCTCCAGACGCTCGATGAGGCCCTTGTCGATGAACTGGTTGAAGAAGGCCATTTCATCCGGGCAGTTGTCCAGCACGTAGCGGATGACGTACTTGGTCATGGCCTCGGCAGTGTCCATGTAGCCGGACAGGTCGCAGAATGCCATCTCCGGCTCGATCATCCAGAACTCGGCGGCGTGACGGGTGGTAAAGCTCTTCTCGGCACGGAAGGTGGGGCCGAAGGTGTACACCTTGCCGAATGCCATAGCCATGGCCTCGGCTTCCAGCTGGCCGGAAACGGTCAGATTGACCGGCTTCTCGAAGAAGTCCTGGGTGTAATCCACGGTGCCGTCCTCGTTCTTGGGCACATTCTCAAGGTCGAGGGTGGTCACGCGGAACATCTCGCCTGCGCCCTCACAGTCGGAAGAGGTGAGCAGCGGAGAGTGAGAAGTAAACGAAGCCGTTCTCCTGGAAGAACTTGTGGATGGCGTAGGCAGCGGCGCTGCGCACGCGGAAAGCGGCGTTGAAGGTGTTGGTGCGGGGGCGCAGGGTGGGCATGGTGCGCAGATATTCCATGCTCATCTTCTTTTTCTGCAGCGGATACTCGTCCGCCGGGCAGTCGCCCAGGATCTCCACACTGTCGGCATTCAGCTCAAAGGGCTGCTTTGCCTGCGGGGTGAGCACCAGCTTGCCCTTGACGCGCAGGCTGCTGTACAGACCGGTGTGGATCACCTCATCGTAGTTTGCCAGCTTGCCTGCTTCCAGCACGACCTGCAGGGTCTTGAAGCAGCCGCCGTCCGACAGGGCGATGAAGCCGATGTTCTTGGAGTCGCGGATGTTCTTTGCCCAGCCGCAGACGGTGATCTCGGTGCCGTCGGCGGGGGTGTTTTTGAACAGCGAAACGATCTCAGTGCGTTCCATAGTGTTTGTTCTCCCTTTCGATATAAAATGAAAAAGACAGCTTTGTTCTCCCTGAAAGTTCAGGGCGAACAAGCTGTCTTGTAATGTCCGCGGTGCCACCTGAATTACCGGAAGTGTCCGGTCGCTCACGCGCTCAATAAAAGCGCTGCCCCTGTAACGCAGGGCCTGCGGCGCACCTACTAATGGCAGCTGCCATGTTCAGTTTGCTGCTCCCGGGTGTTCGTTCACGCGGCGTGCGGGCGCGGCTCTCAGCTGTGCCGCACTCTCTGGGCCGGACGACCCGCGCTACTTTTCCCGATCTTTGCATTTGACCTTTAAAAAATAGCACTTTGGCGGCGTTTTGTCAAGCACCGCCCAGCAATGCGGCAGCAAGGCCCTTTGCCGCCAGCTGCCCGGCATAAAGAGCCTCGTTCAGGTTATTGCCGTGCCCGCCGATCTCAATGAGCAGGCTGCCGGTGGTCAGATCCTGATTGTAGAACCGGTAGCTGAACAGCACCGGCCGGGTAAAACCGGGGTACATTCCTTCCATGCTGCGCTCCCACGCAGCGGCAAAGCGCAAATTCTGCCGCCAGCCCGGCAGCTGAACGGTGGTGCCGTTGTCGCACCCGCAGATGATCATGACCTGTGCGGCCTGCCGCCCGTCCACCATGCACACCGGGGCATAGCGGCTACCGCTTTCCGTCTCGATGGCATCCCGGTGGACATCCAGCACCACCTTGATGCTGGGATACCGGGCCAGATACTGCTGCACCACGGCCCGGCTGTTGGCATAGCTGCCGGTGTAGCTAGGGTAGTCGTTCAGGGTCTCGTCGTGCAGGGTGTTGATGCCTGCCGCATTGAGGGTATCGGCCACCACACGGCCCACCGCGCACATGTTCACGCTGCAGTCGGTGCTGCGGGCACCATCGCCGGGGGCAAACCACAGCCCGGCCGAAAGGCGGTAGTCCTCGGTGGCGTGAGTGTGCATCACCAGCACCTGCGGGTCGGGACTGTTCGGCTCAATGGCAAAGGGCAGCGGATTCTCGATCTCCGCCGCAATGTCTGCCGCCGTCTGCCGGGTATTGTTTTTGATGCTGCCCGCCCCGCAGGGAATGTACTTTTCGCCGCTGCCCTGCGGATAATTTTTTTCAATGACAGTACCCGCATCCGCCGGGCGGACTTCCTCGCCCAGCAGCGGCACAAGGTAGTCCTCAATGTTCCCGGTCAGCGCCTGCACGGCCTGCGGCAGAGAGGATGCCGCCGCTTCCGGTGTGCTGTCCGGTGCGGCTTCCACCTGCACAGATGATGCGGGCTGCTCCTGTGCGGACTGCCGCCCCAGCCAGAAAAGAGTTTCGGCCATTGGCAGCGGTGCAGTAATGGCCGCAGCCAGCATCAGTGCCGCCGTGCGGGCAAAGATGCACAGTGCGGCAAACAGAGCAGCCGCTTCCAGAAACGGCACGATATGCCCCTGCGCCCGGGCGGGCGGCAGTGCTTTGCTGCGCATAAAATAACCTCCCTTCCGGCCCACCGGTGTTACCCCGCCAGCCAGAACAGCTGCGCCACGCTGAGCCTTGGCTGCAAGGCCCGGTTGATGGCACCGGCCAGAAGAGCCGAGCCGTGGGCGATCACGCTGTCCAGCGCCCGGGGCGTGACCACAAGATCTGCTCCTTCGTCCGAATCCATCAAGGTGGGGATGCCCGCCGCGATCACCGGCACGCCCAGCGCTGCCGCGTCCAGATGCTTTGCATGATCCGCCTGCGCCGGGTACAGCCCGGTGTCGGAGAACTGCACGCTGCGGCCCAGCCGCGCGCCCTCGGCACTGCAAAGGCTGTCCACGCAGATCAGGCCGCCGGCCGCACCGCTTCCACCATGGCCCCGGCCAGCTGGCGCAGAGTCAGCCCGGTGGAGGCCGACACCCCCGGCGCAATGGCGGCCACCGGCCGGATGCCTTTTACCGGCAGCGTGTGCTGCGGCCCCATGGTGACTAAAATCTTCTGCGCCGTGCGCGGGCCGAGGGCATCCGCCGTGACCCGCCGGTTCCCGATGCCCAGCACCAGCACCGGCCCTTCCGGCGGCAGCAGGGCGCGCAGTTCTGCCGCACAGGTCTCGATCACCGCAGCGTCCCGCTCGTCCAGCACGCTGACGCTGGGCATTTCCAGCGTGACATACCGTCCGCGGGGCTTCGCCAGCCCTTCGCGCGCGATCTCCACCCGCGTTATTGTGACCCCGCCGCGCTTTGCTGTGGCAAGCCTTACCCCGGCAGGCAGCGCCCCCTGTGCCGCGCCAAACATCTCGTCTGCCATATCGGTAAAACGCATTTTTCTGCTCCTCCTGCCTGTTTTGGGGCCAAATGCCCCCTCTGCATGCAGAAAGTATGGAAAAAATAAAACTTTTCTAAACAAAAATCAAAAAAACGCTTGCGCTGGTACGCGAAATATGGTATCATAGGGTGCGCTGTTATAGGTAGCCAAGGAGGTGGAACGAATGCCTAACATCAAATCTCAGAAGGACCGCGTCGTGCAGGCTGCTGCAGAGCAGGCTCACAACAAGGCCATTAAGACCAACCTGAAAACAGTCGTCAAGAAGGCAGACGCTGCCATCGATGCGAATGCCGCTGACAAGGACGCAACCGTCCTGGCTGCTGTTTCCGCGATCGACAAGGCTCGCGCTAAGGGTGTCATCAAAAAGAACACCGCCAGCCGCAAGATCAGCCGTATGGCAAAGCGTGCTAACAAGAACGCTTGATCGCTTTCTGATTGACGAACAAAACCTCTGTACCGGGTTCCCGGCACAGGGGTTTTTGTTTTGCCCGCTTTTCAGGGCACGGCAGCAGGCCGCTCAAAATCGCACAGGGTGGCAAAATCGAACCCCGGCACCTGCTCCAGAAGCTGCTCCGGCGGCAGGCCGTCGGGCGGCTCGGCCGAGCAGCGCCCACGCAGCCCATGCCGTGGGCACCGCCGCCGCAAGGGCCCAGCCCCGG
>ENA-OQDM01000144-OQDM01000144.1-human-gut-metagenome-genome-assembly--contig:-NODE-144-length-48246-cov-1.998337_pt1 | contig 48246 bp, 40 predicted proteins | sample MGYA00242772_ERZ504605 | MGnify/ENA primary metagenome ERZ504605 (study PRJEB26092, sample SAMD00036348) | human gut metagenome | host: Homo sapiens | study: EMG produced TPA metagenomics assembly of... | reverse complement strand
GTCTTCTACGCGGATCACGTCCAGATCTGGATAATCCAATCTTGTTATTAGGATTTACATTCATTGTTTATTCCTTTCCTGTTTTTATCTCCATATTCTTTCTTTGTTCTATTCTATTTTTACTATTTTATCTTTGTTTCTTATCCGTCTGCCTTTTCAACTCTTCTCTGCCCCATTTCACTATTGCTAATATCACAATCTCACAGTAAAATATAATAATCGAAAACGATCCTGCACCATGTTATTCATCAGAAATTTCCGGTTTGCACAGATTTACCGGGAATAAACAGAAAGAGACCAGCATGAAGGAAATATAACATTTAATTCTGCAATACAAGGATTTATCTGCGCCGTTTCAGTCCGTGTTCCTTATAATACCTGTCTTTATCCTCATACATCAGGCGCTCCGATTCGTTTAAAAGCAGATCAATATCCTTAGGACCGTGTTCTTTCCATATCATGCCAACCGCCATCGTAACCTGATGTTCTTTCATATCCATGCGCAGTTTCTCAACGTGTTCCCTCAGGTCTTTTTCCTCAATTCCAAGACAAAGTACTAAAAATTCATCGCCGCCGATCCGATACAGACCATACCCCTTAAATACACCCGCTAAGCACTCACATGCCCTGATGATCAACCGGTCTCCGGCTTCATGCCCCTGCTCATCATTGACCTTTTTCAACCCTGTGATATCGCAGTACACTACACCGATCTGTTCCCCATTCCACTCATGCTCCACAAACCAGTCGACCGCATAACGATTGCCAAACTGAGTGAGCTGGTCACGATAACTCATGCGTTCTAACTGACGGAGCAGATTTCTTCTCCGAATGGAGGAAACAATAAAAGATCCCATGATATGAAGCATATCGGAAACATAATCTAATGATTCTGCCGGTGGATTATCCACTCCGTAAAATCCAATGATCTTTTTCTCCCAATAAAGTGGAACAACCACCAGTGAATGGATATCCTGACGTTTCAGATTCTTATACTGTTCCGAATCTTCCTCTCTGATGTTCTCCAGATTTTCAATTACAATGTTTTTATCTTCTTGAAAATTCCGATACCAGTTGGCACATAATTCTGGTGGAAGGTTCTGTAAATTATCTTTCTCCGGCTTGATTCCATTTGCAACCCACTCGTAAGTGTTGTCATCGTACCCATTCTCATTATGCTCAAAAATATATGTTCTCTCTCCATCTAATGCCTTTCCTATATATTCCAGAATGATGTCCAGCGATTTATCCGCAGAAGATGTTCCAAGGGCAAGACGCAGTCCCTCATTAACGATTTTTTCCAGTTTTTCGTAGCGGCGTACCACATTTTTCTGATGTTCCTGAGAACTTATATTCAGAGCAATCTCTATTCTATATCGTCTGCCATTGTCCTCCACAACAGTATCCTTAATTTTAAAGTATTTATTTAAAAGCGGGTTAAAATACCGCCACTCCTTAAACTGTCCTTCCTGCAGTTCATCATTATTGCAGATCGTACAGGGCAGGCTTGAATTCTGAAGCAATTCATAACATTTTTGCCGGCAAGTTCCTCTTTTGAATGTATCCCATAAGTATCTCTCATCTTTTTATTCATATAAACCAGTTCATGGGTATCCGCATCTGCAACATAAACATATTCATTCATATTTTCAAAAAAATTCCAGATTCTTTCCATACCATTCCCCATTTCGTGCTTTTTTTATAAAAACAATATTCTCATTCCTGACAAGCCTGAATACAAACTTATTATCTATTATAACTCAAAATTCGACAATATACAGTATATTTTTTCATTTAACCAGAAAAAGGAAGTATGAAAAATAAAAAATCATTTTTCACACCCCCTTTTCTCATTCAGGGCGACAGAAAGGAACCCAAAACATTCATTTTATTGATTTATCCAAGGATCTCTGCTAAATCTGCTTCCGGTGTCGTAATCGGTGCAATGCCGTAATTTTCTACCAGATAATTTAAAATATTCGGTGAGATAAATGCCGGCAGTGTCGGTCCGAGTTTTATATTTTTGATACCAAGGTGGAGCAGTGTCAGTAAAATACAGACTGCTTTCTGCTCATACCAGGAAAGAACCATGGAAAGCGGCAGTTCATTGACTCCACATTCAAATGCCTCGGCAAGTGCTACTGCAACACGGATCGCACTGTAAGCATCGTTACACTGTCCCATATCAAGGATTCTTGGCAATCCGCCGATCGTTCCAAGATCAAGATCGTTAAAGCGGTATTTTCCACATGCAAGTGTTAAGATCATGGTATCCTTTGGCGTCTGTTTTACAAACTCTGTATAATAATTTCTTCCCACACGGGCGCCATCACAGCCTCCTACCAGGAAGAAATGGCGGATATCACCGGATTTTACGGCTGCGATCACCTGATCTGCCACGCCGAGTACCGTTCCGTGTCCAAATCCTGTCATAACCTTTGTTCCACCGTTGATTCCGGTAAATGCAGTATCCTCTTTGTAACCGCCAAGCTCTAACGCTTTTTTGATGACCGGTGTAAAATCCTTATCCTCTCCAATGTGAACCATTTCAGGATAAGATACTACCTCCGTTGTAAACACGCGGTCCGCATAACTCTCTTTGACCGGCATCAGACAGTTTGTCGTATAAAGAACCGGTGCAGGGATATTTGCAAACTCCTTCTGCTGATTCTGCCATGCAGTACCAAAGTTGCCTTTTAAATGTGGGTATTTCTTTAATTCCGGGTAGGCATGTGCCGGCAGCATCTCGCCGTGGGTATAAATGTTGATTCCCTTATCTTTTGTCTGCTCTAACAACAGTTTTAAGTCATAAAGGTCATGACCGGTAATGACGATAAACGGTCCCTTTTCCACCATCAGAGGAACTTCCGTCGGTACCGGGGTTCCAAAAGTTTCTGTGTTGGCACGGTCTAACATTTCCATGCAGGTAAGGTTTACTTTTCCTGTCTCAAGCACGAGTGGAAGCAGATCTTCCATCTCGAAATCTTCTCCGACTGCAAATAATGCACGGTAGAAAAAGTCGTTTACTTTCTCATTTGTATAGCCGAGTACCATGGCATGATAAGCGTATGCTGCCATACCGCGGATTCCGAATAAGATCAGGGATTTTAAGGAACGGATATCCTCATCTGCCTCCCACATCCGCTTCATATCATAATCGCTGGTATTGCCGCACGGTGACATGCAGGCTGCACATCCCGGCACCACTCTTCCTTTTTCTTCCCGGACACGGGCGATCATCTCACGCAGTGTCTCATCATTAAAATTCACATTCGTGATCGTTGTGAATAAACCTTCTATTATAATGCGGTCTGTCTGCTCTGTCTTTGGATTATTCATGCAGGCATGTGCAAGTCCCACAAGTGCTCCTGTCAGTTCATCCTGTAAATCCGCTGTCACGCTTTTCTTTCCACACACGCCGGCTGCCCCTGTACATCCACTGCATCCCGCTGTCTGCTCACACTGAAAACAAAACATATGATTCTCCCTTCTACTATCCTTCTTTTTAATCTAAAATTTTTCCGTCAATTGAGATCGTTACAACATTCCATGGAATGAATTTCCACTGTTCTTTAATGCGGTCACTGCTGCATGTTCCAGTCCGCCACAGCAAGGCACTTCCATTCGACGACCGTCACGCTCTTGATATCATTATTTCTGATGATCTCCGTCAGCTTCTCACTGTAATCCACGTCATCTAATTTCGGGCATCCGATCAGTGTCACTTTTCCACGGATAAAATCCTGGTGGAAACTGCCGTATGCGTATGCGGTACAGTCTGCCGCGATCAGAAGTTTTGCCCCGTCAAAATAAGGCGCATTGACCGGTGCAAGTTTGATCTGTACCGGCCACTGACGCAATTGGGAACTGACCGGTGAACCTGCATTCTGATTTTCTTCTGCAGGTTTTCTTTCAAGCTGGCGCATTCTTGAACCCGGGCATCCGCCAACCGGTGCCTGTCCCATCGCCTGCATTTGTTTCTTTTTATTTTCCTGTACGGCTGCCTCATCATAAGCTGCTGCCTCACGCTCGATAAAAGAGATCGCTCCGACCGGACAGTTTGGCAGACAGTCGCCAAGTCCGTCACAATAATCATCACGAAGCAGTTTTGCCTTTCCGTCCACGATGCCGATCGCGCCCTCGTGGCATGCCTCCGCACAAATTCCACAACCGTTACATTTTTCTTCGTCTATCTGGATCACTCTGCGTACCATATGAATTCCTCCTGTTTTCCGCTTCCATTTTCTTTTTCTTTCGTTCTGTTCACAGGTTACTGTTCACAGATTCAGGCTACTCATCCTGTCATCTGTGCCCTTGACATTACTCGTACACTATACTAGAATTTTTTTCAAAAGTATGTTGTCATAACAACATTTTTAAAAAATTTTTGAAAAAAGAAGGTTTTCTTTTATGGATTATCAGTTTTTTAAGTCAGACAATGCTGTTTTCGGGCGAATCGCCGGAAGAAATCAAAGAAATGCTCTCCTGCCTCGGTGCAGTCACAAGAAGCTACGGAAAAGGTGAGATCATCTATCATGCCGGAGAATGCGTACATTCGATGGGACTGGTGCTCTCCGGAAATGTTCAGATTGAAAGTGATGATGTCTGGGGAAATCACAGTGTACTAGATGACATAACTCCCGGCTTTTTCTTCGCCGAAACTTATGCGAGTCTGTCAAAAGAACCTCTGATGGTCAATGTGGTCTCTGCGGCTGCAAAGACCGAAGTGTTATTTTTAAATATAGGACGGCTGCTTACCACCTGCACGAACAGCTGCACACATCACAACCGCCTGATCCACAATTTGTTTTTTATTTCGGCACGGAAAAATCTGCTGCTTTCGCGCAGAATCTTCCACACCACACCAAAGTCAATCCGCGGGCGGCTACTCTCTTATCTGTCTGCGCAGTCTGCTGCCGCAAACAGTCTTGATTTTACAATTCCGTTTAACAGACAGCAGCTCGCAGACTACCTGAATGTAGACCGCAGTGCACTTTCTGCAGAACTCTCAAAAATGCAGCGGGAGGGTCTCCTTACAACGGAGCGCAATCATTTTACCCTCTGCGAAAATCCTTTAGAATCTTAAACCATATGTACGCAGTACCAGTCTTCATCCACCTGTCTCACTTCTTCTCCGACAGAAACGATCGGATGATCCATATCGTTTAATGGGATATATTCCACGCACCCTTCCCTGCCGTCTGACATGATGACCTGCTGTTGTCTGTATACTTTTACCATATTTTTGATAAATATATTGAGAAGATTCTGGTCAATTCCTTTGCTGCCCTCGGTTACAAACCATTGCAGTACATCAAACGGAATCTTCTCTTTTTTGTAACTGCGTGCAGAAAGCATCGCATCATAAATATCAGAAATCGTTGTAATCCTTGCAAAATAAGAAATAGATTCTGCCTTTAAGCCGTCCGGATAACCTTTTCCATCCAGCTTTTCATGATGCCAGCGTACTGCATAGCGTACATCCTCGCTGATATCATCCCCAAGCAGTTCAAAAGAATATAGCGGATGTCTTTTCATAACCTCAAATTCTTCCGGTGTCAGTTTCCGCGGTGCATTTAATATTTCTTCCGGGATCTTCGTCTTTCCGATATCATGCAGCACACCTGTTAAAATCAGACTACGGATATCTTTTTCATCGAGTCCTAACCACTGTCCCATGATCCCGTTTAAAAGTGCAACGTTTAGGGAATGTCTCTGTAATGCCTCGTCAACCGGTCTTGGCACGGTAATACACTGGAAAATCTCCCCCGCATCCACGGATACCATTCTGCCATATACTTTCTCCATCATGCCTTCCACTTCAGCATGATTGACAAACATCGCATTTTTACTCATCTGAAGCACATGGTCGATGCCTTTGCGCAGTTCTGTATACCCGGTCCTGTTTTCCAACATTTTCTGCTGTATTTCAGCCGGACGGTCTTTTCCCTTCATGATATACTCATAAGATCCGCGGAATGTTGTAATATAATTGTTGCCATCACTGAAATTGATCAGTTTATCAAGTTTGCTTTTCGTGATAACTTCTCCGCTTGGCACTAAAAGTACGCTTCCATTATAATTGTAAAGATTATCTGATAAAACAAGTCCCTCCCACAAATACTCCATCGGTACTTTTTCGAGACGTTCTGTTTTTTCGTATTTTGCCATAACCGGTACTAGACCTCCTTGTCAACCTTGATTCCTTTTAAATCTGCCTCTAAAACCTTCATGCTGCTTTTAATGTCATCAAGTCCCTGCTCCACACCGTTCATCTGCTTATGTTCTGTCGTGAGTGTCAGCATCTCATCTAACTTCATATCCGGTGCCTCATGTCTCTGCTGTTTTTCCTTTGCACGGTCCACAGCCTCTTTGGTGCCCTCGATCAGAGCTTTTTCTACCGCACGTTTTTCCTCTAAGGCATCTAAACGTTCCTGACGCTTTTCTTTTTCGTCTGCGACATCCTTTGCATCCTCTTTTGCCTCTTCCATCTTCTCATCAATGCCATCTTTCACATCAGAGACAAGCATGGAGACCACATCATCGTTTGCAGCATCCATGATATCATCGGCAGCATTTTTCGCATCCACCATTCCATGTGTCTTTAATTTTTCGATCATAATACGCTTCACATTGCCGACGGCAGCCTGCATTCCACTGGTTGTATCGCGGATCGTAACCTTTTCTTCTACCGCCTGGGCATGGATCTCAAGTGCCCGTTTCTGGTACTCTGTGAGTGGCTGCTTATCGATCTCATTTAACTTTTTCCACTCATCCCTAGTCAGTTTCTCACCCACACCGCGCCTGTATTCCTGTCTCTTTTCCAACAGGTTTAAATCCTGCTGTTCTTTGGAATCGTCTGCTACGTTGCACTGTTCCTTCAATGTTTTTTCCTGGTCTTCATAACCGGCAAGTGCCTTCTTTGCCTCCGTCCGCTGTGCGTCTAATTCCGCATAGCGTTGTCTTTGCGATGCGACCGTTTTTTCCACAGCCTGGTCGTTATCCCACGCATCTTTCACCAGTTTTAAGGCACTTTTCTGTGCCATCTTTTTTCGCTGTTCGATCTGATTTTTTGTTGTCAGTACCGGACTTCCCGCAAAAATGCGCTTTTTCCCTGTTTATTTGCCTGCTCTGCTTTGTGCCCTGCCGCTGTATTCTGTACATTTGAAAAACCGTTTGCATTGATCGATAAATTCATAAACTCATTCCCCATTTATTGCATCCGTGAAAATCGATTCCTTTATAAATGTATCGGCATTTTTTTCTGTCACATTAATCAGAAATCAGGATCTGCCGCACTTTTGCCAGATCCATCTGCATCAGCACATGATCTGCGTCCGGTTTCTTCTCTGTGTCCGGTGAAATATTTGAATGAATGTAGAATGTATGCAGTCCGACCTCTTTTGCTCCTTTGATATCACTGACCGCATCGTTTCCGATCATAATACTCTCTTCCGGCAAAATGTGATGTTTATCCAGCAAAAGATGAAAGAAACGCGTATCCGGCTTTTTCACTTTGCACGAGGATGACAGAAAGATATCATCAAAATAAGGCTCCAGTCCCAGAAGTTTCAATTCATACGCCGTAAAAATACGCTGTGCATTCGAAAGCAGATATACTTTTTTTCCTGTTTCACGCAATGCCGCAAGAAGTTCCTTTGCCCCGTCATAAAGTCTGATATATTCTGTGGAAAGGATCCGGAAAAACTGTCCAGCATGAATGGCAAGTTCTATGTCTGCCTGTACCCCTTTTTTCTGAAACAATGAAAGAAAAACCTCCTCGATCTCGATCTCTGGATGTGCTTCATGTGCATCGTCTTTTTTCATGGCTGCATCAGATCCCATCTCCTGCCGCAATGCATCCTCTTTCTGCCCCGTGAGGCACGCATACGCGTTTTTCAGTTCCTCTGCAGTATAAACCGCACCATAATAACCGTAAAACTGCGCCAGTTTCTCCCAGAGTTCTGTTTTTTCTTCATCTGTGTGGATATCCACCAGAGTTCCATATAAATCAAATATGTAATTTTCGTATTTCATGTCAATCCTCTCTTTTGTACAAAAGTCTTATTTTTCACAAAATTCTTATTTTTTCATGCCGTTTTCCACTTTACACAGCTTTGCTGCACACAATCCTGTGCATTTTATAAAATTTAACATGTTTATCTGGGAAAATCAACCGGATACATCACGAATCACACGATCCTAAATTTTTTCTGAGACACAACAGAATCTTTTTTTCAAGCCTGCTGACCTGCACCTGTGTCATTCCCAGTTCTTTTGCTGTTTCACTCTGTGTCCTGTTTTCAAAATAACGGCACCGGATGAGATTCTGTTCCCGCTCATCGAGCAGTTCCATGAGCTGCTCGATCACCATCCGGTTTAATACTGCCTCTTTTTCCGGTTCATCCCTTCCGTTTTCTTCCTTTTCACACAACTGATCGACCATCAGTAACTCGTCCCCGTCTTTCTCATAGACCGGCTGATAGATGGATTCCACATCTCTTGCCGACTCCATTGCCATAATGATCTCACCGCTGCTCAACCCTGTCCGCTCTGCGATCTCAAGCAATCCCGGTTCTCTTCCAAGTTCCCCCCACAGTTCTTCCTTTGCCCTCCCTGCCTTATAAGCGTTTTCTTTTAATGTCCGGCTTACCTTTACCATACCGTCATCTCTTAAAAATCTGCGGATTTCCCCCATGATCACCGGAACTGCATAAGTGGAAAATGCAAGATTTAACGAGAGATCAAATTTATCAACCGCCTTCATCAATCCAATACATCCAATCTGAAACAATTCTTCCCTCTCATGTCCCCGGTGTTCAAACCGGTTTGCGATAGTATGTACCAGTCCCAGATTTCCTGCAATCAGCGTATCCCTTGCACCTTTATCTCCTCCATGTGCCTGCTGCATCAGTTCCTTAAAACCCTCCATATCAGACGCCCATCCCTGCACCGATCTTTTTTTTCATCGTAACAGTTGTTCCTTTTCCGGGTGCTGAATGTACCTCGACTTCATCCATAAATGCTTCCATAAAAGCAAATCCCATGCCGGAACGCTCCAGTTCCGGTCTCGTCGTAAAAAAAGGTTCCATGGCTTTTTGTACATCCGCAATCCCGTGACCATGATCTTTCACTGTGATCTCTGCATGGTTTCCGCACAGTTTACAGGACACCTCCACCTTCTCCTCCGGACTGTCATACCCGTGGATGATCGCATTTGTTACTGCCTCTGAAACTGCTGTCTTAATGTCAGAAATCTCATCCAGTGTCGGGTTTAATTCCGCCACAAACGCAGCCACCGCCATTCTGGCAAATCCTTCATTCACGGACCGCGCATCAAATTCCAGTTTCATTTCGTTTTCATTAATCTGATCTGCCTGCATATCGATTCTCCATTTCCTCTTTTTATTCTTATTTTCTTCCAAAATCCCACATATCCCATTTCTCTTACCGGACATTCCCTTGTCTGGTCTATTTCAACTGTTCGCGTAAATTCGCTGATTTCCTCTTTTCCTGGCGGATATTCCCTGCCTGGCCCATTTCCAAGTCAATTACATGTGTCTATTTTTATACCGTATCGATCCGGATCAGCTTTTGCAGGCCTGACACCATAAAAATCTTTTTTACGCGCTCATTCATATTGGCTGCTGCCACTTCGCCGCCGGAAAACCCCATGCTCTTGCATCTTCCAATGATCACACCGATCCCGGAACTGTCCATAAACTCTGTTTCCCGAAAATCAAACACAAGCCGTCTGACATGATATGCCCCGATCAGAAAATCTGCCTCCATCTTAAGCCTGCCCGCCTCATGATGATCTAACTCTTTTGGCATCTGTATCGTCAGACATCCTTCTTTTAACTGATACTTTTCTTCCATAAATGCTCCTTTCCTGTTACTTTTTTAATTGGTTTAAAAGTCACCTTTTGCTTTCAATACCCTATGAATAAAAAAAGACGTCTAATATCACTTAGACGTCTTTTGTATCATCTTTATTTAATTTTTATAATGATTTTTATCTCTTCAATATTGATGTAATTCTGTGCATTCGCCGCGCGCTCTGTACCCGGATACAGTTCTACGATCTTCTGATAGTAAGTCTTTGCCGTTTCAAGATCATTATTCTTACGGTAAGCCTGTGCTAAATAGTACAGTGCATATCCATCTTTGTAGGTTTCCTCCATGTCCACAACTTTTTGCAAGCTGGTGATGGATTCCTCAAATTTCTGACTGTTATAATCGCTGTATCCCTGATTATATAAGGACTCCAGATAATCAGCATTGACCTGCGCATTAATCGTCTCATAAACACTCTTTGCGCTGTCACTTAAGTATTCCTCATTGACATTGCCAAGCGCATTGCCTGCTGTCTCAATATCTCCATCCGAATAGGATGCATATGCGGATAATAACTGGTCATATGTGCTGATCTTATTCTCGGAACCTTCTGCGCTGTCCTTGACCTCAGTGATCTGGCTCGTCAGATCATCAATCTGCTTCTGCAGTGTACTGATCTCCTGATTCTTGGACGAAACAGTGTTATTCGCATCGAGCACCTGCGCTTTGGCATCATTCTGCACCTGACGGCGCACACCCGGTACAACCAGAAATCCGGTAATTGCCGCACCGATTGCAATACCGATGACCATATTAAGAATCGTACTCATTGCGGAATTGTCCTTTAAATACTTCGGCTGGATAATCGTCTCATTGCCGCTCTGGTAGGAAATCTGTTCCTCCTTCTGTTTCTTACCCGGCGTATTCTCCTTTAATCCTGCATTCACTTCTTTTAAATAACGAAGTGTGATCGTGTTATTTGCATCAATCTTTCCGGCGTTGCGCAAAGACTTCTTGGCAAGATCATATTTGCCCTCCTGAATATAGAGCAATGCTAAAAGCTGATGTCCACTGACTAATTTCGGGTTCAGTGACAGTACCTTTTTCAACTGGATAATCGCAAGATCACGGCTGTCCTGTCTGCAGTACAATAACGCCTGATTGTATTTTTTAATGGTCTGATTGATTGTCTCAAGTCTTGATCTGTTATTCTGTATTTCATCCACGATCAACGGCTTGCTCGGCATTCTCAGCAGGCTGATAGTTCTTACTGATGACCCACTCTGTCAATGCCTCCACCACTTCGCCCATCTCAAAGTAGATGAGTCCCAGCAGATTTCTTGCATCTATATTTAATTTATTGAATTTCAGGCTTGTTTTCAAGCTTTCTATTGCTCCTGAAAGATCACGGACACTCGCCTTTGCCAGTGCATCATTGTAATATTCATTGGATGCCATGACAATTTTTTTATATATTTTTACATTTACGCCGCATTCAGGGCAGATATTTTCCCTTCCAAGCTTTGCTCCACAATTATAGCACTTCATTCTTTCCCTCACTTCATGAATTTACATTTCGACTTTTCCAAAAGATGTCTTACATATTATGTTTTAACTCCTGCATCATCTCTTTTAAAACATCTGTCATATCTGTTAATTCATGATTATATATTGCCTGTTCTGCCTCTTCTACCTCTAAGCTCGGTTTAAAATTCTTTAATTCTTCTTCAAAATTAATCATAATCGACCTGTCCTTTTCTGCCATTTGTTTATGGCAAACATCTATTTTAAGATTCTTCTCTCCACCACATAATTAAGGGCAAAAAGAATCACCACTATATTATAATATAGTGGTGACAATAATCAAGTAAATTTATATTAAGTTTTTCGTAAAACTTCTGCCATATTCGACAGCAGTTTTATGAGCATTCTCTCGTCTTGATCTTATCCTGCAGCTTGTAAAACTCAGCTGCTTTTACATAATTCTGTACAAGCAGCTTGGTATCCTCGATCTGGATCACAGCTCCCGGATAAGTCCCCCGCAAAACGGTAACACATGCACCGCTCGCACTCTCGATCAGATTGCGCAGCTGCTTTGCCTCTTCTTTGCTGTGTGCTAATGTCGCAGTATCACGGATCTTGATACGGAGCAATGTCACTCGCCTCGGATCGTCTTTGTAGCTGACTCCACGCGCTTTTTCCAGCTCTTCAAACTTGCGCAGCCCCTCTTCAATCTGTGCCAATCCCTGACTCAACTCCTGAATCGTCTTTTCCAACTGTCTGAGTTTTGCATATCCTTCCGGACTTGCACCAGCCATAATAACGGTCTTTTTCTCGGCATCATTTCCTAATGTCGTAACCTCGATTCCACACACTCCATGTGTAAGGCCACCGATGATGCTTCCGCGTTTTCCATTCATGATGATCTTTCCAAAGCACTGTACCTGACAATCCATCAACACATCTGCACGGATATCGCCTGCACATTCAATACGGGTAAATTCAAAAAACTTTGCGGTAATACTGCCTTTTGTCTTTACTGATGCCTTATTTCCACCGAGCATTCCACTTCTTAAAATAATATCTTTCCCTGCCTCTAAAGTACATGCCTCGACGATTCCATCCACTGTGATCGTACCGCTTGCTTTTACTATAACGCCGCTTTCCACGCTTCCGTGGATCACAACATCACCATGAAAATCAATGTTGCCACTGGAAAGATCTGCATTGCCGGACAATTCATGTACCGGAAGGATCACAACCCTGTCATTCTGTGTCTCGATCTTACCACTCATCAGCGCAACATAGGTATTATCATCCTTGCGTTCAAATCCTTTTCCTTTCAGTGGAAGCTGTTCTCTTCCCCGCTTTGCAGGTATCGGCTTTCCAGTGACTGTCTTGCCGTCCATTCCCTCCACACAAGATGGTACTCCGCGATCACCTGATCCTGCACCACAGACTCTATCGACTTTACAGACCAGTAATCCACGGTTCCATCCGGCCGCATCAACGGTTTTTTATCAAAGTTGCAGTTAAAATTGTAATCATAATAACCGTCTTTTCCGTCTACCGGCTCTGTTCCCTGCGCAACTAACGTCTCCACACCATATTTTTTTTCATCAATCAGCTCCGTCAACGCTGCTTCATCTATTCCGTACTTGACACCTCTGTCATCCAATGCTTTCTGCAATGATTCAATTGTATATTCTCCCCCATCGTCTGGTGTTATAAGCATAACATACGCTTCCATGCTATCTGCCGTCATCCGTACGATTGGTTTTTCTTCTGTTACCATAGGCGTGCTCCCCAATTCTTTCTGATGTATGTATATACAGTAACGTAGAATATTCCTTATCTTATATAATACTAGTATTTTTATGCTTTTTCAAGTAAATTCTTTAACACAACGCATCCTTTTTGGTGCTATTTTACCAAAAAGAGCTATACAAGGCAGGCACCACTTTACCGGCTGACCAGTAAAGATGATACCCATCGTGCATAGCTCCTTCTTATTATATCATGAAGCAATGCTTCATGATCATGATCTACACGAGCTTCGCTCGGCAGTCTTATTATATCATGTGCAAAATCAGCACATGATACAATTCGCCGTTCTTGCGCTCATTATCTTGCAATTATTTTGACATCTGTGCCAAACGTTCTTTGACCTGCTCCATCATCTGTTCGTATCCGGCAAGTTTGTCCTTCTCTTCCTGCACTTTTGCTTCCGGTGCTTTGCTTAAGAATTTTTCATTCGAAAGCATTCCCTTAGAACGTGCAAGCTCTTTCTCTAAACGTGCCTGCTCTTTTAACAGACGCCCTTTTTCCTTCTCGAAATCAACCAGATCTTCTAATGGCAGATACAGTGTAGCGCCAGGGATCACAACAGATACTGCATCCTCCCCGATGCCTGTCTTATCCTGCTGCACCATGACCTCACTTGCTCCGGCAAGGTTTGCATAAGCCTCTTTGGTCAGTTCAAAGGAATCACGCAAAGCGGCATCTTCAGCAACAATAAAGATTTTCGCTTTTCTTGATGGCGGAACATCCATCTCTGTGCGCACATTACGGACACCTTTTACCAGATCCTTGCAGTGCTCTAACATTTCTTCCTCTGCCGGGAAATTCCAGTCAGCACGGTACTCCGGCCATTTTGCAAGCATGATCGTGTCTTCTTCCGGATGCAGTGTGCAGAAAATCTCTTCTGTGATAAACGGCATGAACGGATGAAGCAGTTTTAATGCCTCTGTCAGTACGGTCTTTAATGTCCAGAATGCTGCGTTTGCAGATGCCGGATCATTTTCTTTATTATAAGTACGAGTCTTAGTGATCTCAATGTACCAGTCACAGAATTCATCCCAGATGAAATCATAAACTTTCTGTACGGCGATTCCCATCTCGTACTTATCCATATTTTCTGTCACGTCTTTTGCAAGTGTGTTTACCTTGGATAAGATCCACTTATCTGCCGGTTTTAACTCATCCAGTGACGGCTCCTTGATCTCGCTTCCCTCAAGGTTCATCATGATGAAACGGGATGCATTCCATACTTTGTTGGCAAAATTTCTGGATGCCTCAACACGCTCCCAGTAGAAACGCATATCATTTCCCGGTGCATTTCCGGTGATCAGTGTCAGGCGGAGTGCATCTGCGCCGTATTTATCAATTACTTCGAGCGGATCAATACCGTTTCCTAAAGATTTACTCATCTTGCGTCCCTGGGAATCACGAACCAGTCCGTGGAACAATACGGTATGGAACGGTGCTTTGCCCATCTGCTCATAGCCGGAGAAAATCATACGGATGACCCAGAAGAAAATGATATCGTATCCGGTTACAAGTACATCGGTCGGATAGAAGTAATCCAGATCTTCTGTCTTATCCGGCCAGCCTAATGTGGAGAACGGCCAGAGTGCGGATGAGAACCAGGTATCTAAGGTATCCGGATCCTGCTCCATGTGGTCACATCCACATTTCGGACATTTCTCCGGTGCAGTCTTTGCTACCACCATCTCACCGCAGTCCGGGCAGTAATAAGCCGGGATGCGGTGTCCCCACCAGAGCTGTCTGGAAATACACCAGTCACGGATATTGTCAGTCCAGTTAAAGTATGTTTTCTCCATACGTTTTGGAAGTAACTGGATGTCTCCGTTTTTCACTGCTTCCACAGCCGGTTTGATCAGTTCGTCCATCTTTACAAACCACTGCTGTTTTACCATCGGCTCAACGGTTGTGCCGCAGCGGTCATGGGTTCCTACGTTGTGGGAATGCGGCTCTACTTTTACAAGCAGTCCCTGTTTTTCAAGATCCTCCACCAGTGCTTTTCTGCACTCGTAGCGGTCCATGCCCTCATATTTTCCGGCATAATGGTTCATTGTTGCATCGTCGTTGATGACGGTGATCTCCTCTAAGTTGTGACGTTTTCCAACCTCAAAGTCGTTCGGGTCATGTGCCGGTGTGATCTTTACACATCCGGTTCCGAACTCTTTGTCAACATAAGCGTCTGCGATCACCGGGATCTCGCGGTCTGTCATCGGAAGTTTTAACATCTTTCCGACGATGTCTTTGTAGCGGTCGTCGTCCGGGTTCACTGCAACTGCGGTATCACCAAACAATGTCTCCGGTCTTGTCGTTGCGATCTCAACAAACCTTCCCTCTTCGCCGACAACCGGATAGTTGATGTGCCAGAAGAATCCGTCCTGCTCTTCGTGCTCTACCTCGGCATCTGAGATGGAAGTCTTACATACCGGACACCAGTTGACGATACGGGAACCTTTGTAGATCAGCCCTTTTTCATATAATTTTACAAATACCTCAAGTACTGCCTCAGAGCAGCCCTTGTCCATCGTAAAACGCTCTCTCTCCCAGTCTGCGGAAGATCCCATTTTCTTTAACTGGTTGATGATGCGGCTGCCGTACTCGTCACGCCACTCCCAGCATTTTTCTAAGAATCCTTCTCTTCCAAGATCACGCTTGTCGATGCCCTGTTTTTTCAGGTTCTCGATTACTTTCACTTCTGTTGCGATGGAAGCGTGGTCTGTACCCGGCTGCCATAATGCGTTGTAACCCTGCATTCTCTTATAACGTGTTAAAATATCCTGCATGGTGTTGTCGAGAGCATGTCCCATGTGAAGCTGTCCTGTGATGTTTGGCGGCGGCATCACGATGGTAAACGGCTTTTTGCTGCGGTCAACTTCGGCGTGGAAATAGCCGTTGTCTTCCCATTTTTTGTATAAACGGTCTTCAATGCTTTTTGGATCGTAGGTCTTTGCTAATTCTTTACTGCAATTCTGACACATAATCTGTTCTCCTTTTTTAGTTCTGATAGATAGGCGGTTTTGATTCACAGGACATAATTTCCTATGAATTAAAAAAAGCCCTTCGTATTCCATACGGAATACAAAGGGCGAATATGATCGCGGTACCACCTTTGTTGGTGCTCATGTCCAGCCAGTTCCATATCTGACCGGTCATCCTGTAACGTGGATGAGTCGTGAATACCTGTGCATATCTGCAATGCCTGTTCTTATATCCTGTCATACAGCTATGCTTTCTCAGCATTCCGGTTCAAAAGCTACCTTCCACATATCTTTCTCTGGGATGTCTTTCAGCCGGTGAACTTCCCTCTCTGCAAAGAGTTTATGTGTACTCCTCTTTCTCACAACCTTTGTTTTTTGCTGTTTTTATCATACGAGGGGACGCGGGGTTTGTCAACTGTTTTTTTAGATCTCTTCCTCCACCATACTCTTATTCCTCGTAAACAGATCATAGATACAAGGCACCACGATCAGTGTCAGCAGTGTTCCATATAACATACCTCCCTCAGTCACGATCGCCATCGGCTGCATCATCTCTGAACCGCTTCCAAGTCCCATCGCCATCGTGGACATTGCAAGGATCGTGGTCAGTGCCGTCATTAAGATCGGGCGCAGTCTCGTTCTTCCGGCTGTGACAATCGCCTCCTTTTTATCCATGCCCTCTCTTCTCAGCTGATTGATATAATCGACTAACACGATTCCGTTATTGACGATGACACCCGCTAACATGACAAATCCGATCATGGATACCACGCCGACTTCATTGTCTGTCACAAACAGAGCAAAGAAACCTCCCGTAAATGCAAGCGGAATCGTGAACATAATAATAAAAGGCGACAAAAATGACTGGAACTGCGCAACCATGATAAGATAAATAAATACCACCGCTAAGATCAGCATCAGATACAACTGGTTCATCGCATCCCGGATCGTCTCATCCTCCCCGGTCATGGAGATCTCATATCCATCCGGCAGCTTGATCTTATCTAATTCTTTCTGGATCTGGTCACTTACCAGCGTCACATTGTGATCTTCATCCACACCGGCTGTCACGCTGATATAGCGCGTCTGCGAGCTTCTGTTTATCACATTTAAGGACTCACCTTCCTCAAACTCTGCGATATCTTTCAGGGGAATATCTGTTGTCTCTCCGCTGATACGGTCTGTATAAGGAAATGTCAGCTTACGGATATCCCCTGGCGTGACATCCGCCTGTTCCCCACTCTGCACATATACTTTATAGTCTTTTAAATCCGTCGAGATCGTTGTGGATGACGTATTCGATGCAAGCTGTTTATAGACAAGCTGATACACCTGCGCTGTTGTCATGCCATATTTTGCAGCTTTTTCTTTGTCCACTTTTACCGTGAAAGACGGTGTCGTATCTCCAAGACCATCGTCCACATCTACAGTGCCCTCCGTCTTTTCCACGACTTCTGCGATCTGCCCTGCGAGTTTCTGCAGCTTATCTAAATCTTTTCCGCTGACCCGCACGGAAATACCGCTTCCGAAAAAGGAACTCATATCCGACGCAGAGCTGTCCGTATTCACGTCGCAGTCAAGATCCGCTGTAAGCGCCTGTATCGAGGCAGTGATCTCACTGCCAGTCGCCCCGGAATCATCGATGAGCACGTACATGGTCACACTGTCCGTACTGCCGCCCATCGACATGATTCCACCGCCGCCTGCCATGGCTCCGATCGAATCCACACCGGAGATGCCAGAGATCTTATCCACAACCTCATCCGCGCGTTCCGTCAGTTCCTCAAATGTCAGCTTTTCATCCTCTTTCGCTGAAACCGTGACCGTGAGCTGCTCTGTCTCCATATTCATGTCCATAAAGGTAAATCCTTTGGAAACGGAAAGCGTCACACTTGCCACCAGAAAAACTACCACACAGATCAGTACGATCGGTTTAAACCGCAGTGCCACACGCAGAACTTTTTCATATCCATCTAAAATGCGGTCAAACCACGGATGTTTGATTTCCCTGGTATTCTTCAGCGCACCGGATGCCATCATCGGTACAAACGTCAGCGCCACAATCAGACTTGCAGCTAACGTATAGGCGATCGTGAGTGCAATATCCACAAACAGCTGCCTTGTGATACCCTCCGTAAAAATAATCGGTGCAAACACGCAGACCGTCGTGAGTGTGGATGCAAAGATCGCACCTGCCACCTGTCCTGCTCCCTCGACTGCTGCCTTCCGGATCGAAAATCCCTGATTCCTGAGACGGTAAATATTTTCGATCACGACGATCGAGTTATCCACGAGCATGCCGACACCGAGCGCCAAACCGGACAGTGAAATGATATTTAACGATATTCCGGTAAAATACATCAAAACGATCGCAAAAACCACACTGAGCGGGATAGAACACGCGATCACCAGTGTCGGTTTGATATCCTTTAAAAACAGAATCAGAATAAGTACGGCAAGAATTGCACCTACAATCATATTTTCCATGACTGACTCCACAATGGTATCAATGTAAACTCCCTGATTCATCAAAATCGTCATGTGAAGTTTGTCATTTTCTTTTTCCAGTGATTCAAATCTGGTTTTGATCCGTTTTGTTACATCCCCGGTAGAGTACCCGGTCTGCTTCTCAATGGAAAGCATAATCGCAGGATTTCCGTTTACCTTGGAATAGGAATCTCCCGTATCGTCCACCACTTCTGTTTCTGCAACATCCGATAAGCGGATTGGCTCGATTCCATCCAGTCCTACATCCACAAGCACAAGATCTTTTAGTTCTTCCACGGATGAAACCTCGTCGCCGACACGCACTAAATACTGTTTCTTATTTTCATTGACATAACCTGCCGGCATGGAAAAATTCTGTGCTGTCAGAATTTGGCCTAATGTTTCCACCGACAGGATCTGATTCAGATCCGCAGACTCAAGTGCACTCTGTTTTGACTCTTCTAATTTTTCCTGTCCCTGCTCTAACCGGGCTTCCCCGACCGCAAGCTGTGCAGACGCTTCACTCATCTCTAAGATCCCGTCGATCTCCATCCGGTTTAACGTTACATACGCATCATCTAAGGTAGTTTTTCCATCTGTAACCTGTTCCTGTGCAGTCTGCAGAGCTGCCATTGCTGTTTGGATCTCAACCTGTTTTTGTGACAGCTGCGTAATCACCTGCGGAATATCATCGATCGAACTAAGACTCACATTTAACGCTGCTAACTGATCTGCCCACTGCTGATTTAAGGATGTATTCAGTTCTAACAGTTCTTCCTGTAATAATTCCAGACGTTTTCCTGCTTCCGCAATGCTCTCCTGATTTTCCCCGGTCATCGCAAGGATCTGATTGATCTGTTCCTGATCTCCGGAAATCTTCGCCTCCTCTAAAAGTTCTTCTATACGTCTGCTTCCATCGTCACTGTTCATCTGGGCTTCTTTTTGTGCCTGTTCAATGTCTGCTTTTAATCCCATTCCCTGTTCATAAATACTCTGGAGTTCCGGGATTGCCCGCTTTATCAGCTCATCGGTCGCTTTCAATACTGTATAATTCTGACTCAGATCTGATTCTGCCACAAACGCCTGCGACTTACCATTGATCACTTCATTTTCTGCCTGTCCAAGCTGGTTTGCAAGCTGATCTTTTCCGCTTTCCATCTGCCTGCGTCCACTCTCCACCTGCTCGGCAGCCTGATCGAGCTGTTCCTGCGGTTCAGTAAACTGTTCCTCGATCTTACTCTGGATCTTCTGATTCAGTGCATCGATTTTATCCTGATCTAATGTGACATGAATGTTCTCTTCCACAGTTCCGGTTGTAGAAACAGATGCCACACCGTCGATACTCTCAAGCACCGGCGAAAGTTCATTTTCCACATAATCCGAAATCTCTGACTGCGTCATGCCTTCCACATCGGCAGATGCCACCATTACAGGCATCATATCCGGGTCGATCTGCATGATCATCGGCTTCCCGGCACCATCCGGAAAACTGCCCTCTAACTGGTCTAATTTCTGCTGGATCTCGATAATGACCGAATCCATATTGGCATTCTGCTCATACTCTAAGATCACCATCGAATAATTATCGTAGGAGGCAGAACTCACATTTTTGATGCTCGAAGTCGTCGCCATGGATGCCTCGACAGGTGCTGTCACATCGGATTCCACTTCCTCCGGGCTTGCCCCCATATCCGTCGTAATGACTAAGGCATATGGCAGACTCATATCCGGCAGTAGATCTGTGGTCATTTTGGTTAGGGATACGGCTCCTAACACAATGACTAAGATCACGCCTACGATCACAGTATACGGTTTCTTCACACTTAATTTTGACAACACTCTCTTTTGTCCCTCCACCTGAATACGCAAGACATTTGTAATAAACACCTGGCAGCAAATATTTTGCCACAATATATTTAGTTTACCTGTTTCAAAATGGATTGCAAGACTTTCGTACCAGTTTATATTTTTTTAGATTGCTGATTAAGGCAGAATCCTGTGCACAAAAAAGCCCCTGTCAGCTATACACCTATACAAAACTGACAAGAGGCTTTTCTCTTATACCTGCTGTATTCCTACTCTTCCTCTGATTCCTCATCATCCACGATCGCTGCCGTAGCACCTGATACTGCTGACACTACTGCAACCACAGTCGCTATGATGACTACTACAAGTAAACAAATCAGAAAAATCCATAATCCTGTCTCTGTCATATTCCTCTCCATTTCTATGTGTATTTTACAAAGATCCAGCCTGTCCGTTCTTGTCTGCACCCATGTACCCCAACACATCCGATCCTTTATTTCTACTAATCATAGATAATAGTATAGCACACAACCGGCTTATTTACCAGTGACATTGTCAAAGATTTTCATCAAAAATAAGAGTTAAAAAATGAGACCACCCATATGGCAGTCTCATTTTTATGTAGTACAGCAATCCGTTTATTAACCCTTTACGCTTCCAAGTGCAACACCCTGTACGATGTGTTTGGATAAGATCAGATATACAATGATAACCGGGAAGATGGAAAATGCGATCATCACATATACCTGCCCCATATCAAACTTGAGCCAGTCAGCCGCACGCAGCTGTGCGATTAAGATAGGCAGTGTTTTTTTCTTGTCATCATGTAAGATCAATGCCGGTGTGAAGTAGTTGTTCCAGCTGCTTACGAATGTGAAGATCATCTGCACAGCAATTGCCGGTTTCATCAGTGGCATTACAATTGCATTGAAGGTACGGAATTCACCGGAACCATCGATACGTGCTGCCTCGATCAGTGACAACGGCAGTGTACTCTCCATATACTGTTTCATATAGAAAAATGTAACCGGAGCCGCAATCGTCGGCACGATCAGAGGTATAAAGGAATCCTCTAAGTTCATGTTGGAAACAAGTTTGATAAATCCAAGTGCAGTTACCTGTGTCGGAATCATCATGATCATCAAAATAAACGGATAAATGTATTTTTTCAGTTTGAAATCATATGCATGGATCGCATAAGCTGTCATCGTTGAAAAATATACGCTGAGTACTGCACTGAGCGAAGAAACGATCAGACTGTTGAACATACCGTTCCATACCGGAAGCGTTCCATTTCTCAAATTCTTCCAGTTTTCCCACAGATGGCTGCTCGGAACCAGCGTAAAACCTGACTGTAACTCACCGTTTGATCTGGTTGCATTGATAAACAGTACATAAAACCAGAACAGACACAATATGGAAACAATGATCAGTACGATATATGCGATCAGTCTTCTTGCATGAATTCCTACACCTTTTTTCAGATTACGATTTTCATTCATGATCTTCACCCCTTCCTCTTATCATTGCCGGTTATCTTAAATACTACCAGGCTTAAGATACCTGTAATGATAAACAGAACAACTGACAATGCACCAGCCATACCATAGTTCTTGCTGTAGAGATGTTTATTTAAGAACATGATCAGCGTCATGGTAGAACGCATCGGGTCACCGGTTCCATTGGTTAAGATCTGCGGTACATCGAATAACTGTAAACCACCGATCAGAGATGTAATAACCACATATACAAGAATCGGACGTAACAATGGCAATGTGATCTGCCAGAATACCTGAGAAGAAGTTGCACCATCAACTTCCGCTGCCTCAAATAAAGAAGTATCAATACCCATCATTCCTGCCATCAGAAGGATCGTCGTATTACCAAACCACATCAGGCAGTTCATCAGTGCGATCAGCCCCCTTGCACTTCCCGCATTGGATAAAAACTTATACGGTGTATCTATAAATCCAATCTGCATCAGCATTGAGTTGATCGGTCCTCCATCGGAGAACAATGTAAAGAACAACATGGAAAATGCAGATGCCATGATCAGGTTTGGCAGATATACGACTGTTTTAAAGAAACGGGTTCCTTTTAATCTGAGACGTACATCAGAGAACCATGCTCCAAGTACCAGTGACAAAATGATCTGTGGTATGAAACACATGATCCATAATAACATGGTGTTTTTGGTATAAATCCAGATATCTCCATCGGAGAAAAGCTTTTTATAGTTTGCAAGTCCGACGAAATTCGGTCCGACCTGCGTCAGTCCTGACATATAGTTTTCAAAGAAACTGTTGTAAATAGTGCTGATCAACGGAATCAGCTGAAAAATAACATATACTACAATAAAAGGAATCAAAAAGATATATCCCCATTTATTGTATCTTACTACCTTTCCACTACTTTTTTTCATAACAACCTGACCTCCTTTTCCAGAGTACATAATTTTCGCCCACAGAGCTCACAGCATCCCTCACCTTTACCCTGTGTAAGTCTGCTGTCAGCTCTGCGCTTACAGTTTTTACACAAATTTGGATATAAAATGAGCCGCGCCCGCCTCCCTTACGGTCCGGCAGGCGCGGCATCAAATCATTTTTTATACCATTCGTCTGCTTAGTATGTTAACTCCGGATATTTCTCTACAACTGCTTTGTAGAACAGATCTAATGCCTCTTCTTTTGTAGCAGTTCCCTCAAAGTAGTTCTTCATTGCGTTCTGGAACTCTTCGTTACATCCCTGATCGTATGCAGAAAGGTTGCTTAAATCAAGTTTGGAAACACCTGCGCTGTAAATACCAAGTGGATTCTGTCCGCCTAAGATCTTGCTTGAATAAGAGCTGTCAGCCATCTCAGCGATTACATCCTGGTTATTTACGAAATCGTCATCTTTCTCGATGATATCTTTCATAACATCATCATTGGTTGTCATCTGAAGCATGATATCTTTTACAAGGCTTGGGTTATCCGTTCCTGTTGCTGCACAGATCCATGTACCACCCCAGAAGAAGCCCTGCGGTCCTTCGGTTGCGCCCCAGCCACCGTTGTAACCGATACTGCCTTCGGTATCTGCTGCCATTGAAAAGTTTACTAACCATGCAGGTCCAAAGTAGCAGAATACATTTCCTTCCGGATAGAAACCTTTCTTCCAGTCATCACTCCACAGTTCGTATGTTCCTGTCTCGCCTGCATCTACAAGTTCTTTGGAATCATCAACCCATTTCATAATGTTGTCATCAATATTGATCTTGCCATCAACAACCCATTTGGAAGTAACGTTGTTGGAATATACACGGTAAGTATCGTTTGCGGAAGATGTGATGGTGTAGCCTGCATCTTTCATCTTCTTTGCTGTATCATTGAATGTATCCCAGTCTTTTACATAGTTCTGAACTTCTGAAGGATCATCAGATCCTAATACTGCTTTTGCTGCATCTCTGTTATAGAATAATACGCCAGGACAGCCCTGCCATGAAACACCTTTTAATACACCGTTGGAATCGGTAACAACATCTTTGGTGTACTGATACTGTTTGGAAAGATCTGAATCAGTAATTCCAAGATCTGATACTGCCATTGTGTAGTCGGTATCTACATATTTTAATGCATAATCAGCTTCTACTAAAAAGATATCAATCTTGTCATCTGCTGCTGCATCGGCCTGTTTTAATAAGGTTGCGTCCAGGTTGTTCTGATATGCATTGTCATCATTCGGTGTAATGTTCCATTTTACAGTTACATCACCGATCGTACCTGTGGTTGCATCCACCTCTGTATATCCAGGATAATGATCTGTAACACGGCTCTTGAACTCTTCGTTCCAGCAGTAGATGTTAAGTACTTTTCCTTCATCGGAAGCACTCGCATCTGAAGCTGCAGCTTCGGTAGCCGGAGCTGCCTCATCTGTGGCTGCGGCGTCACTGCTGCCCGTATCTGCCGAGCTGCTGTTTCCACTGTTTGTGCTGGTGTTTGCTGCGTTATTACCGCCGCATCCTGCCATCATGGTTACAAGCATTGCTGTACATAATAATGTGCTAACGATTTTCTTCTTCATAGAAAACCCTCCTCCTTAATATGTGGTCTTTTGACCATTGTTTTTGTTGTTTTTCTGCTTTGAAAGCAGATAGTCTGGAATCTTTTGTATACATTTCTGTAAAAATATCGTCCGCATGTAGCTGCAACTACATTTAAATGCGTCCAACAGATTTACCTGCAACTAAGATCCCTTCTATAACGACTCTCTCTACGAGAGTTGTTCTCGGTTTCTCAATGGAGCCAATCAGCCGCTTGGCTGCCTCACTCCCGATCAGCTCTGTGTCCTGTCTGATCGTCGTAAGCTGTGGATGTAATAACTGTGACATCCTCGTTCCGTCATATCCCGCAATCGAAATATCCATCGGGATCCGAAGCCCCATCTCTATGATGACATTCCTTCCTCCTATTAAAGAGGTGTCATCCGGATAAATGATACAGGTTGGCGGATCTTCTAAATTGAGCAGCTCTTTTGTCTGTTTTGCTGCCTCCCTGGTCTCTAAGTAATCTGCTGTCCGGATGTATTCATCCGGAATCTTCAGACCAAGTTCATCCACCGTCCGGTAGAAACTTGCCAGCCGGTCTTTCGTAACGTAAGAAGCCTGCTGCCCATGAATATATGCAATTTTCCGATGTCCCTGCCCGTATATGTATTTTACAAGATCTTCAATACCCTGAATATTGTTGGAACTGACTGCCGTACAGTTATGATGTACATAATCAATCGTAACGACCGGCAGGTCACTATTCATCAGTTCTAAGACATCCGGGTCATTGAAATCGGCACAGACGATTGCAACTCCTTCAAAATTCCGGTATCTGCAATGTTCATAATAGGACATCTTGCGATTTTCAAAACAGGTATTGATAAATGTAATGTCATATCCCTGTTTCTCCGACTGAACTTTTAATCCATTCAGCACTCCGGAAAAATACTCATGTGTCAAACCGCTTCCCGCCTCTTCTTCAAAGAGAACTCCTATATTATAGGAACGGTTTGTCTTTAGAGCTCTCGCCGCCGCATTTGGAAAATACCCAAGTGCTTCTGCTGTCTTTCTGACACGGCTCTTTGTCTCTTCGCTGATATCTCTCTGGTCATTTAAAGCCTTGCTTACGGTGGCAGTAGATACTCCACATTTCTCTGCAATCGTTTTTAATGATACCATGGAAACCTCCAGCTTCTCTTCGAAAACGAAATCCTGTTTCTGAAATATTTCTTAAATCGTTTTCGTACTTTTACTATATGTCATCCATAAGCAAATTGCAACTGATTTTTGGTGATTCGTCGCTTTTTACACTTTTTTTGCAGTAGTTTTTGTGCATTTTTACATTAAATATTAGACCAATTATCTGTAATCTTAGTACTTTGTATCTACTTCTTATACGTTTTCGTAAAATACTTTAATTATTCATCAGAAAATAGCCATTGTCGCTTTCATCCATAAAAGTATGTTTTTTTGTCTAATCTGCTATATTTACCTGTTTTTCAATATTTTATATTGATTTTTATTCTTTCTGAATATATACTTTTTATTAAAGAATGAAAACTTAATCGTTTTCGAAATCGTTACTTATCAATATTTATGTATATGGAGGATTTTATTATGAAATTCGGTTATTTCGATGACACCAACAAAGAATATGTCATCACATCTCCAAAAACACCACTGCCATGGATCAACTACCTTGGTTCCGAGAACTTCTTTTCTCTGATCTCAAACACCTGCGGCGGTTACAGTTTCTACAAAGATGCAAAGTTACTCCGCCTGACCAGATACCGCTATAATAATGTACCGCTCGATTCCAATGGACATTACTACTATATTAAAGATGGTGACACGATCTGGAATCCGGGCTGGATGCCTTCCAAAACAGAACTGGACGCTTACAGCTGTCGTCATGGTATGGGTTATTCCGTATTTAAAGGAACCAAAAATAAACTGACCGCAGAGCTTACCTCTTTTGTTCCGGTCGGTGAGACATGTGAAGTCGGCAAACTCTCCCTTACCAATGAGAGCAATGAAACCCGTAATTTTTCTGTTTTCTCATATGTAGAGTTCTGTCTGTGGAATGCAATGGACGATATGACCAACTTCCAGCGTAACTTCTCCACCGGTGAGGTTGAGATCCACGGTTCTGCTCTTTATCATAAGACCGAATACAGAGAGCGCAGAAATCATTACGCTGTTTACGCTGTCAACGCTCCGATCGCCGGTTTTGATACAGACCGTGACTCGTTCTTAGGCGCTTACGGTGAAAACTCTGCTCCGGAAGTTGTTGTAAACGGAACTTCAAAGAATTCTGTTGCAAGCGGCTGGGCACCGATCGGTTCCCACCACCTTGAAGTATCTCTTGCTCCGGGCGAGACAAAGACCTACGTTTTCGTACTTGGTTATGTTGAGAATCCGATAGAGGAAAAATGGGTTGGACGTGCTGAGGATGGAGTCATCAACCGCAAACGTGCCGATGAACTTCTCTCCCGTTTTGATACCGCAGAAAAAGCAGACGCAGCACTCGTCAAATTAAAAGATTACTGGAACGAACTGCTGTCCCATTTTACCATTTCTTCCAGTGAGGAGAAATTAGACCGTATGGTAAACATCTGGCACCAGTATCAGTGTATGGTTACCTTTAACATGAGCCGTTCCGCATCTTACTTTGAGTCCGGTATCGGCCGTGGCATGGGATTCCGTGATTCCTGTCAGGATCTGCTCGGTTTCGTACATCTGATCCCGGACCGTGCGAGAGAGCGTATCTTAGATATCGCAGCTACCCAGTTCGAGGACGGAAGTGCTTATCATCAGTATCAGCCGCTCACCAAAAAAGGTAACTCTGACATCGGAAGCGGCTTTAACGATGATCCGTTATGGCTGATCGCCGCAACTGCAGCTTATATCAAAGAGACCGGCGATTACACAATTCTCGACGAGATGACACCATATGACAGCGATGCTTCCAAAGCAACCACTTTCATGGAGCATTTGCGCCGTTCCTTCCATTATACAATGGAACATCTGGGACCGCACAATTTACCGCTGATCGGACGTGCCGACTGGAACGACTGTCTCAACTTAAACTGCTTCTCGACTGAGCCGGGTGAATCTTTCCAGACTTTTGGTCCTTCCGAGGCCCGAATGCTGAATCCGTATTTATCGCAGGTATGTTTGTACGCTACGGAAAAGATTATGCTGCAATCTGCCGCCATCAGGGCATGACGGAGGAAGCAGAACTTGCAGAGAAAGCAATCGCAGAGATGGAAAAAACCGTTATGGATGCCGGCTGGGATGGCGAATGGTATCTGCGTGCTTACGATCATTACAAAAATAAGATCGGTTCAAAAGAATGCGAAGATGGTAAGATCTTTATTGAGCCACAGGGCTTCTGTGTTATAGCCGAGATCGGTTTAGAGGAAGGCTGCTGCTTAAAGGCAATGGAATCCGTCGAAAAATATCTCGACACAAAATACGGTATCGTGCTGTTACAGCCGCCTTACCACAGATATCATGTGGAACTCGGTGAGATTTCTTCTTATCCACCAGGATACAAAGAAAACGCAGGTATCTTCTGTCACAACAACCCATGGATTTCTATCGCAGAAACCGTAGTCGGCAGAGGAAACCGCGCATGGCAGGTATACACAAGAACCTGTCCTGCATACATTGAGGATATCAGCGAGATCCACCGCACAGAGCCTTATGTATACTCCCAGATGATTGCCGGAAAAGACGCCCCGAACTTCGGTGAGGCAAAGAACAGCTGGCTGACAGGAACCGCCGCATGGACCTTCCTTGATGTTTCCCAGTTTATCCTTGGTATCCGACCGGATTATGATGGTCTGACTGTTGATCCTTGTATTCCATCCAAATTAGATGGTTTTACCGCCAAACGTGATTTCCGCGGTGTCAGCTACCATATCACCGTAAAGAATCCAAATCATGTGGAAAAAGGTGTGCTTTCCATGATCGTGGATGGACAGCCGGTAGAGGGAACTACGATTCCATTCTCGGCTGAGAAGAAAGATGTAAATGTAGAAGTAACGATGGGCTAACCTCCCTGCCTGTCTTTACCTGACAAAAGAAGCCTTCTTTTTATGAAGGCTTCTTTTGTATCCCAAACTAAAATGTTTCATTTTTTCTGTATTTGCGTGGTGATATACCTTTTATCTTTCGAAACGAATCCCCAAAATAGTTACTGTCATTAAATCCACATTCAAAAGCAATATCTGTGATAGATTTATTCGTTTCCAGCAGCAGCCTGCATGCATTCTGTATCCGGAGATTAATAATATATTCTTTAAACCCGAACCCCGTCGCTGTCTTAAATCTCTTAGACAAAAATGACTTATTCATGTCAAATTTATCCGCCACATCTTCCAGTAAAATATTTTCCGTATAATGTTCAAAAATATATGTTGCAACTTCCTGGATTTTTCGGTTATCAACATCAATCTCTTTTATAACATTGTCCTCATACTCCTTGCATCTTATGATAAACAGCAAAAGTTCAACAAGTCCTGCTTTTATAAATGCCGTTGATAATATGTCCGGCGTATCATTTTCAAACATTAACTTATCCAGCAGGGAATCCACATAGTTTCTGCGTTTTTCCGGTATATTGATTACCCCCGGAACCATACAGTTCTTAAGATATTCCGCTCCGATCTGTTCTTTGATCCAATCCGTAATCTCCTGCCGGAAACTGATAACAATCCTTTCATGAATTCCTTTCCCGGTATATACTGTCTTATGCAGACAGCCACCCGGAACGATTACAAGATCACCTTTTCCAAACTTATAGATATTGTGATCAATAAAGCTGGTGCACTCTCCACTGGAAAGATAAAAAATTTCATGAAATGGATGTACATGTGGCTCGCAATTACTTTCAGATATCGTATTACTTCTTCTGATCTTCTTAATATCAAAATCTTTTGACATATCCTGAAACATATAATTCTCCATTTTTCTGTACTTTTATGTGTTTTTATCATTTTTTTCAAGGAATATACTGTTTTTTTGTCATATTATGAACCATATGAATATAAACTGTCAACATATTTTATAAATCCACAAGGAGCTCCTATGCCAAAACAAATATCTGAAAATAAACGAAATATGATTTTAAATGGAAACCTGTCCCAGGCAATCCTTATGCTCGCCGTTCCGGTCATGATCAATAGTTTTATCCAGTCGATGTATAATCTTACGGACACATTCTGGCTTGGACGGATCGGAACTGAAAACCAGTCTGCCATAACGCTCGTATCACCATTTCAAAATATCCTTAACAGTTTTGGCAGCGGCATAACAACCGCAGGTGCAATTCTTATATCGCAATACCTTGGTGCCAGAAAAGATGAACAGGCAAACAAAATGGCAAATCATATCTGTATTACGTCCCTTGGCTTCTCCCTCATCTGTGCATTACTGTGCTGGCTGATATCCCCGGCATTAGTCACCTGGCTCGGTGCCAGGGGAGTGGTCTATGAGTACGGTCTTACTTATTTAAGAATTGTGGTCCTTGATATGCCATTTCTGTTCATGATCAATTTATTCACAGCCGTGAAACAGGCGCAGGGGGACACTGTAAAACCCATGCTTCTCAATCTGCTTGGTATCATGATCAATCTGATATTAGATCCTCTTTTCCTCATTGTGTTCCACTTTGGAATCGGAGGCGCAGCATTTGCCACGCTTATAGCAAAAATCCCCTGCGCTCTCATTGGACTGATCCTTCTTACAAAATCAGATCAGCTCATACGGATTTCTTTTAAAAATTTTGTCTTTGACCAGAAAATGATACGCGCCATTATCAAAATTGGTCTGCCAACTGCGATTGGCGGCAGCACCATGCAGCTAGGTACGCTGATCATGACCAGAAATGTAAATGTTTATGGTTATATTGCAACCAGCGCCTATGGTATTGGCAACAAAATCAACAGTCTTATCACAATGCCAGCCAGTGGTGTCGGCTCCGCCGTTTCTACTATAGTTGGACAAAATATGGGAGCCGGAAACACAGAGCGGGCGAAGAAAACCTTCCATTATTCATTAAAAATGTGTACCTTATTTTTACTTATTCTGGGATTCATTTTTTCAAGACGCCCTGTTTCCCAGACTATGGTATCATTCTTTTCAACAGATGCCAAAGTCATCCCTCTGGCTGCAGACTATTTATCCATTATTGCATTCTGGTGCTTTACAAACGCTTTTTATAATGTATCACAGGGATTGTTCCAGGGATGTGGGCATACACTGATCACAATGCTCGTAGATGCTTCCCGGATATGGCTATTCCGTCTGTTGTCTCTTTGGATATGCGCAAATGTATTTCATATGGGAGTGGCATCCGTCTGGTATTCCGTTGTAATCAGTAATGGAACCTCTGCCATAATCCTGTATCTGCTATACTGGACCGGAATATGGAAAAAAGGATATGCAGACCCTCTCTAGAGCCTTTCATATCCTTTTCTCTTTCACTTTAATCTTCTATTTCCAGTCAACAAAATTTGTTGCAAATTAATTTGCTGTCACAAGTCCGTTCTCACAATCCAATTCTACATATGCACTGGATTTTAAGACATCAAGCGCATGTTTTGCACCGATCAGGACAGGAATATCAAGGCTTAATCCTGCAATCGCCGCATGGCAGTTTTCGCCGGATGCTTCCACGATCAGTCCGGATGCCTCACGCATCTGTGTCATCATGGCATTGCTGGTATCTTTTGCAACAATGATATCTCCGACTTTAAAGTTTTTAAGGTCCTCATCGCTGTGACATACACAGAGGTTTGCAGAAATCTTCTGTGTTCCGATTCCTTGTCCCTCCACTAAGATATGTCCTGCCACCTGCACCTTGATCAGGTTGGTCGTACCGGATACACCAAGAGGAACTCCTGCGGTTAAGACAACAACATCGCCCTTTGAAATGATTCCTGCTGCTTCTGCTGCATCGACTGCATAGTCAAACAGCTCTTCTGCCTGTGTCTTTTCCTCGATCATAAGCGGGATCACACCCCAGGATAATGCAAGCTGACGGTAAATCTTTTCTGTCAGACATCCTCCGATAATCGGACAGTTTGGACGATATTTGGAAACCATGCGGGCGGTACGTCCTGATTTTGTTACCGTAATGATTGCTGCCGCATTCAAATCTCCTGCCATTGTACATGTCGCATGGGAGATTGCATTGGTCACATCCGGGTTGCTCATGGTTTTGCGCATTTTAAAACGACTGTAAGTAATTGATATCCTGTTCCGTACGGACTGCAATACGCACCATAGTCTTTAAAGCCTCGATCGGATACATACCTGCAGCTGTCTCTCCGGAGAGCATGATCGCACTGGTTCCGTCGTAGATTGCATTTGCAACGTCAGTTGCCTCTGCTCTGGTCGGACGCGGATGTTTCATCATGGAATCAAGCATCTGAGTCGCTGTGATAACCTTCTTGCCTGCATCGTATACTTTTTTAATGATCATCTTCTGGATCACCGGTACATCCTCTAACGGGATCTCAACACCCATATCACCACGCGCTACCATGATTCCATCGGAAACACGGATAATATCGTCAATATTCTGTACACCCTGCATATTTTCAATTTTTGCAATGATATTGATATCCTCGCCGCCTTTTTCTGCAAGGATCTTGCGGATTGCAAGCACATCATCTGCGGTACGGACAAAAGATGCAGCAATAAAATCATAATCATGCTCTACCGCAAATACGATATCACCATAATCTTTTTCGCTGATATATGGCATGGACAATTCTACATTCGGAACGTTCACGCCTTTTCTGTTGGAAATCACACCGCCATTTAACACCTGGCAGATGATATCTTTTGGCTTATTGCCATCTTTATCTGCCTTTGCGCCAGATGTCACCTTGATTTCTTTTACTTCCATTCCGATCAGACCATCATCGATCAGAATGCGATCTCCCGGTTTTACATCCTCCGGCAGGTTTTTATAAGTAATGGAAACACGTTTTGCATCTCCCATAATCTCATCGGTTGTCAGGGTAAAAGTCTGTCCATCCTTAAGTTCGACTTTTCCGTCCGTAAAATCTCTCAGGCGGATCTCCGGTCCTTTTGTGTCAAGCAGTGCTGCGACTGGACGCTTTAATTCCTTACGAAGTTTCTGTAACATCTGAAGGCGTCCTAACTGCTCCTCATGGTCACCATGGGAAAAATTAAAACGGGCAACGTTCATTCCCTCTTCGATCAGGCGTTTTAATACACCTTCCTTATCTGTTGAAGGTCCTAAAGTACAAACAATTTTTGTTTTTCTAAACATCTTTTTTCCTCGTAAAAAAATTTATTTTCGGCAATCGATTCAGTCTTATTATTACCATAAAAATGGCAGTTTATTTCGTGATCATCGTACCCGGTCCACCGCTCACATAGGTGCCGTCTTTGTTCAGCTTTGTAATAAGTACGGAACGGATTGCGGAATCTCCAATAAAATCAATGGCCGCCTGAATCTTTGGCAGCATGTCATCCTCTCCGAACTGACCTTCTTCCATATACTGTTTTGCTTCTGCAACAGTCATGGTCGAAAGAGGTTTCTCATTCTCTGTGCCGTAATTCAGACATACATTGTCCACACTTGTTAAAATGACTAACATGTCAGCATCTAAAAGTTCTGCTAATTTTCCTGCTGCAAGGTCTTTTTCAATGACTGCACTCGCACCTTTTAAATTATTGTCCTGTGCAAGTACCGGAATACCGCCACCTCCGCAGGCAACAACAACCTGATCTGCATCCGATAATGCACGGATCGCATCGATTTCAACGATATCCATTGGCTTCGGTGCTGCAACGATACGGCGGAATCCTCCTTCTACTGCTGTGACATGATTTCCTTTTTTCTCCTCTGCCTCAGCTTCTTCTTCTGTCATCACACGTCCGATCACCTTACCTGGTTTGTAAAAAGCCTCATCATATGGATCGACAACAACCTGTGTCAGAACTGTGGAAACTGTCTTATAAATTCCCTTATTCAGCAGCTCGGCACGGATAGCATTCTGTAAATCGTAACCGATATATCCCTGACTCATTGCAGAACATACAGACATTGGCGTAGCGGTATACTCCGGATATAATCTGCAGAACTCATTCATTGCTGTATGGATCATACCAACCTGTGGCCCGTTACTATGTGTAATGACTACCTGATAATCATCACGGATAAAGTCAGCAACCGCTTTTGCAGTGCGTTTTGTTGCCTCTTTCTGCTCCGGTAATGTGGTACCAAGTGCTTCATGACCAAGTGCTATTACGATTTTTTTCTTTTTCATGGCTATCCTCCGATACTGACTCTTCGTCATAGTGATTATTTTAGCATGAACCTCATACAGGCGCAATCTGATAAGAGTTTGCTTCCTGTTAAGATTTTCTGCTTTTTGTAAATTTTTATAGTTTCAGCATACCATATTCTGACATATTTTTAAACAGGCTATTTTTCTTCCTGCGGCAGCACGAAAGAATCGATCAGCTTCCAGATCTCGTCACGCCCCTGCTTCGTCTCTGCAGAAAACGGAATGATCGTGGTTCCCGGCTGTACATTTAAGCCCTCGCGGATCGCTTTGACATTTTTCTGGATCTGGCTTCGTTTGATCTTATCGAGTTTGGTTGCAATAATGATCGGTGCAAATCCCTGATACACCATCCACTCATACATCATTCTGTCGTTTGCAGACGGATCGTGGCGGATATCGATCAAAAGAAAGACTGCCTTTAACTGCTTTGAAGTGTGAAGGTAATTCTCGATCATTTTTCCCCACTTTGCCTTCACTTCCTCGGATGCCTTTGCATAGCCGTATCCCGGAAGATCGACAAGGTACATGGCATCGTTGATATTGTAAAAGTTGATGGTCTGCGTTTTTCCAGGCTGTGCGGAAGTACGCGCCAGTGCTTTGCGGTTCATCAGTGCATTGATCAGAGATGATTTTCCAACGTTTGATTTTCCTGCAAAAGCCACCTCCGCATATGCGGTATCCGGCACCTTGCTGGTCACACCGCAGACAATTTCCAGGTTTACATTTTTTATTACCATGTTTTTCTCCTTTTTACAAATGCCACTTCCAGCACTTCCTGCATTTTTTCCACAAATACAAGTTCAAGACCTTTTTTGATTTCTGAGGAAATTTCCTCCACATCCTTCTCGTTTTTCTTCGGAATGCAGATCGTTTTGATTCCGGCATTCTTCGCTGCAAGGATCTTTTCTTTTAAGCCACCAATCGGGAGAACTCTGCCGCGCAGTGTGATCTCTCCTGTCATTGCGACATCCGCACGGACCGGAGTCTGTGTGATCGCAGAAAGCATTGCCGTCGCCATCGTGATACCTGCGGACGGTCCGTCTTTTGGCACTGCCCCCTCCGGGATATGGATATGAATGTCATTTTCCTGAAAAAACTTCTTTGGAATATGATATTCTTCCCCTACCGAACGGATATAACTTAAGCCTGCCTGTGCGGACTCTTTCATCACATCTCCGAGTTGTCCGGTAAGCTGTACTTCGCCTTTGCCCGGCATCACGTTGACCTCGATCTCCAACGTATCACCGCCGACGCTCGTCCATGCCAGACCGCGCACGATTCCGACCTCATCGTTCTCGTTTTTCTGATCAAACGTATATCTCTCTTTTCCAAGATATTTTTCTACATTCTGACCTGTAACTTTTACGCATTTGACTTCGGATTCGTATACTTCCCTTGCAGATTTTCTTGCAATTTCAGACAGCCTGCGCTCTAAATTACGCACACCTGCTTCCCTTGTATAACCGGAAATGATCTTTTGCAGCGCACGGTCACTGATCTTTAACTGTTCCGGCTTTAAACCGTTTTTCTCTTTTACTTTCGGCAGCAAATGCTCTTTTGCAATATGGAACTTCTCATTTTCCGTATAACTGCTCACCTCGATCAGTTCCATACGGTCGAGCAGCGGACGTGGAATATCCTGAACAGAGTTTGCTGTCGCAATAAACAGTACCTCTGACAGATCAATCGGAACCTCGATATAGTGGTCGCGGAACTTACAGTTCTGCTCTGCGTCGAGCACCTCAAGCATGGCAGATGCAGTGTCGCCTTATAATCGCTGCTCATTTTATCGATCTCATCAAGCAGCATCAGTGGGTTTTTCACGCCGGCACTGCGCAGACCATTGACAATACGTCCCGGCATCGCACCGACATAAGTTTTCCGGTGTCCACGGATCTCCGCCTCGTCACGGACGCCGCCTAAACTGATTCGAACATACTTTTTATCAAGTGCACGCGCCACGGAACGGGCAATGCTCGTCTTTCCGGTACCAGGCGGTCCGACTAAACATACGATCGGGCTCTCGCCCTTTTTCGTCAGATTGCGCACAGCAAGGAACTCTAACATACGCTCTTTTACTTTTTCCAATCCGTAATGATCTTCATTTAAAATGCGCTCTGCATTTTTCAGATCCTTGTTATCTTTGGATGCCTTATTCCACGGCAGTTCTAACATGGTCTCGATATAACCGCGACTGACTGCACTCTCCGAAGAACTTCCACTGATATTTTTAAAGCGTAAGATCTCTTTTCTGATCTTTTCTTTGACTTCTTTGTCTGCCTTTAACTTTTTCAACTGTTCTAAATAGGCATCCGCATCTGACTCCGCATTATCCTCGCCGAGTTCTTCCCGGATCAGCTTCATCTGTTCACGCAGGATATATTCCTTCTGGTTCTTATCCACACGTTTCTTTACTTTTGCCTGGAATTCATTTTTGATCGCAGTGATCTCAATTTCTTTTAAAAGAAGCGCCATCAAAACTTCATAGCGCTCCGTCAGTGAAACTGCCTCTAATATTTCCTGCTTCTGTTCATAATAAAAAGGAAGATTGTTGGCGATCAGATCCATGATCTTCGGCAGATTCTTTTCTTCCCTGACCTGTCTGCGCATTTCACCTCCGACACGCGGGTTGACAGTTACATATTTTTCAAATGTGTCCTGTACACTGCGCACCATAGCCGTTTTTGCCTCGTCCGACAATCCCTCATCAATTTCTTCACACCGCGTGAGTTCCACCTCTAAAAAGTCCGTCTGAGAAACAAAAGCGGACAATTGTGCCCGCTCTGTTCCTTCCACTAAAACTCTGACGATGTTGTTTTGTAATTTTATGACCTGCCTGACCTCTGCAATAATACCGATATGATATAAATCTTCGATGCCAGGCTCTTCCTGCTCCACATCACGCTGTGCAACAAGGAAGATCTTCTGTTCATCCATCATACTCTGTTCTACTGCATGAATCGACTTTTCACGGCTCACATCAAAATGTGCGATCATCCCCGGAAGGATGACCATTCCGCGAAGTGCCACCGCAGGCATTTTCATCGCTTTATTATCCAACCTGTTTTTCCTCTATCTTTTCAAGTTCACGTTCTTCGATCGCAAGCTGTTCATCCACCATCTCTTTTGTGATCTGGCACTGTGTAATGGATTCATCCGATGGAATGTGGTACATCAGATCTAATGTAACAGCCTCCATGATCGCACGAAGTCCACGCGCTCCTGTCTTGCGCTCTAACGCTTTATCTGCAATCGCCTCAAGTGCTTCTTTGTCAAAGTCAAGCGCTACACCGTCTAACTCAAACAGCTTCTGATACTGTTTGGTCAGCGCATTTTTCGGCTCCTGTAAAATGCGGATCAATGCGTCCCTGTCAAGCATATCCAAAGATACCGTTACCGGCACACGTCCGATAAACTCAGGGATCAACCCGAACTTTACAAAATCCTGTGGAAGTGCATGTTTTAACACATCACCGATATTGTAATCTCTCTTGTCACGGATATCTGCATTAAATCCGATCGTCTTCTGATCCATTCTGGTCTCAATGATCTTCTCAAGTCCGTCAAACGCACCGCCGCAGATAAATAAGATGTTGGTCGTGTCGATCTGGATCAACTCCTGCTGCGGATGCTTTCTTCCACCCTGTGGCGGAACAGACGCAACAGTTCCCTCTAAGATTTTTAATAATGCCTGCTGTACACCCTCACCGGATACATCTCTGGTGATGGATACATTTTCAGATTTTTTGGAGATCTTGTCGATCTCGTCGATATAGATAATTCCGCGCTGTGCACGTTCAATGTTATAATCAGCCGCCTGAATGATCTTTAAAAGGATATTTTCAACATCCTCTCCAACATATCCGGCCTCCGTCAGTGTGGTCGCATCTGCGATTGCAAATGGAACGTTTAAGACTCTCGCTAATGTCTGTGCCAACAGTGTTTTTCCGGAACCGGTCGGTCCTAACATCAGAATGTTGCTCTTCTGAAGCTCTACACCGAGGTCATCTCCGGCCATGATTCTTTTATAATGGTTATAGACAGCCACAGACAGCACTTTTTTTGCCTGATCCTGTCCAATGACATAATCATCCAAAAATGCCTTTAACTCTTCCGGCTTTAACAGATTAATCTGCTCTTCCGGCTCTGCCACTTCACCTGCTGCCTCATCATTTTCTAATTCTTCATCGATAATTTCAGCACAGATATCCACGCACTCGTCACAGATATATGCACCGTTTGGTCCTGCAATCAGCTTGCGAACCTGATCCTGCGTCTTCCCGCAAAAGGAACAACGGAATTTATCGTCATTTCTTCCTGCCATAATTGCTGTTTCTCCGTATTCTATCGATTTGTGATGACATCATCAATCAGACCATATGCCTTTGCTTCTTCCGCAGACATATAATAATCACGCTCTGTATCTGCTGCGATCACATCATATGGTTTTCCGGTATTTGCAGCAAGGATCTCATTCAAACGTTTTTTCGTCTTTAAGATATTCTCTGCTGCAATCTGGATCTCTGTCGCCTGACCTTTTGCTCCACCGGACGGCTGATGGATCATGATCTCTGCGTTCGGAAGCGCAAGTCTCTTTCCTTTGGTACCGCCGGAAAGTAAAAATGCTCCCATACTTGCTGCAAGTCCGATACAGATCGTGGATACATCACATTTGATGTACTGCATTGTATCATAAATTGCAAGTCCTGCTGTTACCATTCCACCCGGGGAATTGATATATAACTGGATATCTTTTCCAGGATCTTCTGACTCTAAGAAAAGTAACTGTGCTACGGTAAGACTTGCTGTTGTCTCATTCACTTCTTCTCCGAGGAAAATGATTCTGTCTTTTAATAAACGGGAGTAAATATCATAATTACGCTCTCCCCTGCTGGTCTGCTCAATGACGTAAGGTACTAAACTCATTTTGTTTTCCTCCAATCCATTTTGTTTATAAAAATTTAATTATTGCTTATATGCTTAAACAGACCGGCCCGAATGAGCCAGTCTGTTGTATGTTGTCCGCTTTCGACGAAGCCTCTCTTATTCTTCTGCGTTTTCTTCTGCGTTTTCTTCAGCTTCCGCTTCTTTTTCTTTCTTAGTCTTAGCTTTTGCTCTTTCTTTTACGTTCTCCATAACAAGATCAACTGCTTTTGTTACGGAAATATCTCTCTTCATGGATTCTTTCTCAGCGTCGCCCATGTATTCTTTGAGCTTGTCTGCTTCCATGCCATAAGCTTTTGCCATTTTCTCGATCTCAGCGTCGATCTCTTCCTCGCTTACTTCGATGTTCTCGTCTTTTGCGATCTGCTCTAATACAAGACTGCTCTTAATACGTGTCTCAGCTTCCGGACGAACCTGCTCTTCTAATTTGTCTAATGTAAGACCGGAGAACTGCATATACTGCTCCATGGAAAGTCCGCTCTGAGCAAGTCTCTGAGCAAATTCATTTACCATGTTCTCGCACTGGGTTTTGATCATTGCTTCCGGAATCTCCATTGTAGATTTGTCAATGATCTTCTGGATTGCCTCATCCTCTTTTGTGCGTTTTGCTTCGTCCTCTTTCTGAACCTCTAAGTGTTTCTTTAAGTCCTCTTTGTACTCTTCTAAAGTATTGAACTCAGATACATCCTGTGCGAACTCATCGTTTAACTCCGGAAGTTCTTTTGCTTTTACTTCGTGGATCTTAACTTTGAATAATGCAGGTTTTCCTGCTAAATCTGCTGCCTGATATTTCTCCGGGAATGTAACGTTTACGTCTACTTCATCTCCGGCATTCTTTCCTACTAACTGATCTTCGAATGTATCGATGAAAGAGTGGGAACCGATCTCAAGCGGATGATTCTCTCCTTTGCCGCCCTCAAATGCAACACCATCAACGAATCCTTCGAAATCGATCACTGCTGTATCTCCCTCAGCGATCGGTCTGTCTGTTACAGTAACAGTTCTGGAGTTCTTCTGTCTCTCTTTTTCAAGCTCTGCTGCAACTTCCTCATCAGATACTGTTGTATCGATCTTTGTTACCTGTACGCCTTTGTATTTGCCAAGTTTTACTTCCGGTCTTACAGCAACTTCTGCTGTGAAGATGAAAGGTTTGCCAGCTTCGATCTGTACCACTTCGATAGTCGGTCTTGAAACGACGTCCACACCGCTCTCTTCTACTGCCTGTGCGTAGTTCTCCTGGATCAGGGTATTTGCAGCATCCTCATAGAATACGCCTGCTCCGTACATTTTCTCGATCATCTTTCTCGGCACTTTACCTTTACGGAAACCTGGAACGCTGATCTTTCCTTTCTCTTTCATATATGCAGCCTGGATTGCATCCTCTACCTTCTCAGCTGCAACTTCGATCGTAAGTTTTGCCATGTTCTTTTCTAAATTTTCCACCTGTACACTCATTATTACTCATTTCCTCCTTCAAACTTTATATGAATACTTGATGTACTTTTTTCCGTTCATTTCATTCTATGTTCCTGTCGAGCACCCCCGTTTTTCAAGGGTTTCGCCTGTCTTTCGGAAAAAAGGGCGTACTACGACTATCACAGTCATTTTAGGATTATAACATATTGTGTGGGAAAATACCAGTTATTTTTTCAAAAAACCGCCGACTTCCGTCTTCTGCGGCAACCTTTCCAAGTTCTGCCGGATCGAGGTCATAATAGTACTTTCCGGTTGTAAGATCCACCGACAGGCAGTCAAGTGGAAATCCCTCCCTGCGGATTCCATCCGGGTGCGGGACCGACGTGATCAGAAATGGTTCGCTCGAGAACGTTTCATCCATCGACTCATAAATATGTTCCTCATCCATGATAAGACAGATGGCATTGCGGTAGTATGCATGCAGACCACCATACTCTGCAGCAAGTCCGCTGTAATATGCAAGCATTTCCGCGTCTGACAGATTTTTTCCATTCACCCTCCTGACATGAACGCCCGGCTGTTTATCTTCCGGGACATTTTCAAAATACAGACCTGTGTCACAGGAAAACACCGGAATCTGAAAAACATCGTAATAACACTTTGCCTTCTTCCTTGCATTTTCCAGCGGCGAATCGCCATCCTCGTCTGCCTGTGGTACTGCCACATCAATATCCGATAACCCAACGATCTCTATCTGCAGCTGTTCTAAATTTTTCCGCATCAGACTTAATTTTGCAGGATTTCCAGTGCCGTAAAGCAGACGTTTCCCGATGCCCTGTTTTTTCCGCTCAAACAGTGTCGGTGTGATCGCCGGATAAGTCAGTTTTTCCGGCAGTTCGTCAAAGGTGCGTACCTCTGCCATCTCACTTTCCGGCATGGCTGACAGCTTTTTTACCTTTGCAAGAAAGACACGTCCATTTCCTTCTTCTTTGGTCTGCACCTCTCCCGCCCAATAGTCGCACAACGGCTCTATCTCAAAATCCACTGCCCCGGACTCCTCGTAAAGTTCACGCTTTGCCGCCATAAGCGGTGTCTCTCCCGGTTCAATCTTTCCGCCCTGTGTCTCCCATGTGGTGCGTTTTTTGTGTCTGCTCAACAAAATTTTGCCCTGATATTCAGATAAAACTACTACATATTTATAAGCAGGCAGGGTGCCGACCGGGTAAGTTTTTGTTATCATGTTTCTCTCCTTTGTTACCGGCCTGTCACTCTGCTTTCTGTTCTTTCCCGGCAATGATAAGTTTTTTATCGACCAGCGTATCGCCTTCGTATACCAGCTTCAGCGAAAAATATTCCTCACACTCATCCAAAAGCCGCAGGAATATTTTGTCACCTTCCCACAGTTTCAGGTCTTTGATCTCCTTTTTCGGAACCCAGACAAGTTCTCCCTCGTCGCAGTCGGTTATCTCCCCGGTAAACTGGTCTGCCGTAAATAAGTGCATATATTCGGTGCCCCACTCGTTAGAAATAAAGGTAATGACGCCCCGCGCGCGGTAGGATGTCAGGGTGAGACCTGTCTCTTCCTTTACCTCACGCATCATACATTCCTCCGGCATTTCCTCCGCCTCAAACTTGCCGCCGACGCCGATCCACTTGTCATGGTTCAGGTCGTTTTCCTTTTTTACCCGGTGCAGCATCAGGTAACAGTCATCTTTTTCGATATAACAAAGTGTGGTTAAAAACATCGCATCCTCCTGTAGAAATTTTCTGTTTCGTTTTTGCTGCCGTTCACACGTACTGTGTGAGCAGCAAATATTTTTTACTCCTGCAGACCTGCAAACTGCGCCATATAAAGTTTATAATAAGCGCCCTTTTTCTCCATCAGCTCTGCCGGACTTCCTTGTTCTAAAATACCGCCCTTGTCGATCACAAAAATGCGGTCCGCATTCTGAATCGTGGAGAGTCTGTGTGCGATCACAAAACTGGTTCTGCCGGAGAGCAATGCCTCGATTCCCTGCTGCACTAAAAGTTCTGTATGTGTATCAATGCTGGACGTTGCCTCATCTAAGATCAGGATTTTCGGCATGGAGATCATCGTTCTCGCAAACGCAATAAGCTGCCTTTGTCCGATAGAAAGTCCTGCCCCATGTTCTTTTAATTCCGTGTCATAACCTTTTTCCATTTTCATAATGAAATCATGCGCATTGACCGCTTTTGCGGCAGCAATCATCTCCTCATCGGTGGCATCTAATTTTCCATAGAGAATGTTGTCGCGGACGGTTCCATGGAAAATGAAATTATCCTGCGTCATGACACCCATCTGACGTCTCAGACTCTCAATGGAAACCTTCGTCAGATCGTAGCCGTCCACCAAAATTTTTCCCTCTTCAATGTCATAAAAACGGCTGATCAGATTGACGATCGTTGTTTTTCCTGCTCCGGTCGGTCCTACCAGTGCGATCGTCTCACCCGGTTTTACAGAAAAACTGACATCGGAAAGTACCTTTGTCTCTGCCGGCGTTCCTTTGTCGTAAGTAAAATTCACATGGGAAAACTCAACACTTCCCTTAATATCCGGCAGCTCTGTCACATCTTTTGCATCCACAATGTCTGCATCGGTATCTAAGATATCAAAGATACGCTCTGCCGCTGTAAGATTCGTGACCAGATTGTTATAAAAGTTGCTTAAATTCATGATCGGGTTCCAGAACATATTGATATAAGTACCAAATGCCACTAAAAGTCCGACCGATACTTTTTCAAATCCGAGGAAACGGATACCGACCAGATAAAGCATCATCGCACCAATTCCCCAGCAGAAATCGATGACCGGGCCAAACATGTCAGCATAAGTCACCGCATCCACGAATGATTTCTGGTGTTCATCGGTCAGGTTTTCAAAAATCTCCTGCGTCTCATCTTCCGCCGCAAAACTCTGTACCACATTCATTCCGGCAATATCCTCATGAACGTAGGCATTTAAGTTGGATGCCTTTTTCCGGAAAATCTGCCAGCGTTTGTGAGATGCCGTCTGTACAAACCAGATCCCGGCGATCATAAGCGGGATCGTAGACAGAGACGCAAGCGCCAGTCTCCAGTCTTTTACCAGCATAATCACAACGACACCGACTACCGTCACAAATTCCGGCACCAGCGTTGTAACCACATTGACCAGCACATCTTTTAGGGAATTGACATCCCCGATGATACGGGCAAGAATTTTCCCGGTCGGTCTGCTGTCAAAAAATGAAAACGACAGCGTCTGGATATGCTCATAGAGATCCTGACGGATCTGAAGTAATATTTTATTAGAGATCAATGCCATCGCATACATTCTGATTTTTACCATCACAATAAAGATCAGGTTTAACACCAGCGCAAAAATCCCAAGCCGGATGAGTCCATGCAGATCGGACTGTGCAATATAGTGATCGATCGCTTCCTCGATCAAAAGCGGGTTTACCAGTGAGATTGCCACTGTAATCCCCATACATAATAGCACGGCAATAATCGTGCCTTTATATGCAAGCAGATAGGAAAACAGCCGCCGCATAATTTTTTTCTTGTCGGTATTTTCCATAAATTCGTCTTCACGATACGAATTGACTGCCATTACATCGCCTCCCCTCCTAAGAACGTGCCATACTGCGCCATGTAAGTCTCATAATAAAGACCGCGCTTTGCAAGCAGTTCCTGATGCGTTCCGCGCTCCGCAATCTTTCCGTCCTCTAAATAGATGATCTCATCCGCATGACAGACCGCAGAAATACGGTGCGCAATAATCATTTTCGTTGTATCTTTTAATTCATTTAATGTTTTCTGGATCTCGTGTTCCGTCTCCATATCAAGCGCAGACGTGGAATCGTCTAAGATCAGGATCGGTGCGCATTTTGCAATGGCACGCGCAATACTGATCCGCTGCTTTTGTCCGCCGGAAAGCCCGACACCACGTTCACCGATGACCGTTGCATACTGTTCATCCATTTTTTCAATGAAATCCTTTGCCTGTGCACAATCTGCCGCTTTGCGTATTTCATCGATCGGCATTACCTTGCGCTGCCCCATCTTAATATTCTCCTCGATCGTATCGGAAAACAAAAATACATCCTGCAGCACAACGGAAATACTGCTGCGAAGCTGCTTTAAAGAAAGTTTCCGCACATCCGTGCCATCCACTTTTACCACACCGTCCGTCACATCATAAAAACGCTGTAACAGATTGACGATCGATGATTTTCCAGAACCGGTTGCACCCATGATTCCAATGGTTTTTCCTGCCGGAACCGTAAAGTTGATATCGGAGAGAATATCTTTTCCCTCAATGGAAAATGAAACATGTTCGAAGGAAATATTCCCTTTTACCTGATCTAATATGACAGGCTGTTCCTCATCTTTGATCATCGCTGTTTCCCCGTAAATCTTTTTGATCTTCTTATAAGAAGCAACGGCAGAGGACAGATCATTGGTCAGCCAGCCGAGCATCTCCATCGGCCAGGTGCAGTTTCTGCTATACTCGACAAATGCAACCAGTGCGCCAAGCGTCATATTTCCATGCATCACGGAAACACCGCCCAAAATTGTCATGGCAACCGGAAGCGCCTTTCCCACAAACTGGAAATACGGATAATATTTTACCAGCACCTTTGACTGACTGATATTTAAGTCATAGTAACGTTTGTTGTGTGACAGAAATTTTTCAATTTCAAATTTTTCTCTGGCAAATGCCTTTACGGTACGCACACCCGCAAGATTTTCCTCTGCAACCGTGGTCAGCACCGCATTTTCCTCACTGATATCCTCGTAAATTTTGTCCAGTTTCCGCTCCATGATGATTGCGATCGCTCCGCAGGAAATCATTGTCACAAGCGGTATCAGCGCCAGTTTCCAGTTCAGATGGAACATACAGTAGAGCACCATGCTCACATGGATGACGACCTCGATCGTCAGCATGCCGACATATCCCATCGCATTCCAGATCTTGTCGACATCATCCTTGACTCTCGCCATCAGTTCTCCGGTGTTCGTATTGTCAAAATAATTCATCGACAATGTCTGAATGTGCCGGAACAGATCCTTACGGATCTGTGCGCCGATCTTAGAACTTAAGACGTCAAACGAAAACTCTTTGCAGTATCCAAAGATGCAGCGTCCGATCCCAACCGCAACGATTCCCACCAGAAGCCCGGTGAGCATTTCCATTTTCCCGCCGGTGATGACCTCATCCACGATCCGCTGTGTGATCTGTGGATAAACCATATCCAGCCCGGTCGCAATGACCATGGAACATATTGCGAACAAGTACCCATACCAGTAATGTCCGATATATGTATGTAACTTTTTCATAAATTCTTTTTATACCTCCTACTTTTCCCCTATTACAATCCCCGGTTTCTGACATAATTTCGTGCCGTGATACAACACTCTGGCAGCCGCCTGCACACTTCGCAAGCAGATACGTTAGCACAAAAAAATCCCGTGGTGCTACATCTCACCACGGGAAGTATGTCAAAAAACATTCTATTTACTTTTGCATAAATCTATGCCAGCGTAACAGAATTAACCGAGGTAATTGTATGATGATTATGCAGTTCGTTGATTGTAACATTTGTTAATCTAATCATTACTTTTACCTCTCTTTCTTTCAAAATTTTAGATTACTTTGCTAAGTATACGCTTGAGGGGGTGGGTTGTCAAGAGTGCTGGGGAAGAAATTATGTTTATCCGGCAAACTCCTCTATTCCAATTCTTTTATATACTATCCCACAATTTTCCATTTTATATTCAATCAAATTCTGGATTTTTCATTACATGTTACAAAAAAATCTGATGCATTGGTCTATCAGATCTCATCAGCTGATATTTAATAAGATCTAAGAAAGCAAGCATATTGATATCATCCATACAACTTGTAATATCATCAATAAAATAAACTGGAAATTTCTCACTCCCCTGCAATCTGAAAATATTTCCGAAAAAATATGAGAGCATAAACACACTCAGTTGTCCATCACTAAACATGTTGATCAACGGTTTATTACTTTCATCAAGTATAGCCATTTTTTCGCCCTTTGCTCTCTGCATCTGAATCTTTTCAATCTGTACATCTCGTGAGAGTTTACAAAATAATTTGTATAAATAGGTTCCAACCTGCTCAAATTCTTCCTGCTTCATCTTATCCATTTGTTCAACGATATTTTGTCTACGTTTTTTAACATTTTTTCTGAAGGTCTTTATAATTATCAATTTCTTCTTGAATTGCCTTCTTCTTTTCATCCAAAGCTTTCTGATCATTACTGTTTTTCGTATATTCCATATTATCAAGGAAACTTTTTACAGAACTGATTTTTTTATTCAAAAGTTCCTCATTATATGTAATTCCATCTGGCGCATATACAGATTTTGTTTTAAAACTATTCAACCGGCTTTCATCAGTCATTCCCTGAATCGTTTCATTTACCATTACAGATATCCGGTTGATTTCTGTCTCTATTGCAATTTTTTTCGTCAGAGCTTAAAATTTTACTTTCATCAAATGCAATAGCAGCAACAATATTTTCTTGTAATAACATATTTTCCAATGCAAATTTTTCAGCAGCTTCCTTCTGCAGCTTATCTAAAACCGTGAAATATTCTTTTGAAGCATTATACAAATTTGTCACCAAATCAAGCTCTTTCTTAGCCTTATCTCTTGCTTCTTCCAGTGCCATATTTGCTGTTTTCAATCGTTTTTCCCAAATATCATTTTCCTGTTTTTTTATACCATCTAACTCTTTCTTTTTTGTTTCAATTAAATCTCTATGTTCTATCTGATAGCTCTGTGCCTGTTTTGTAATATCATCTTCTGCAATTTGATCAAATTTTTCAGACCCACATACTGGACACAACACAATTTCTTCCGGATTTTTCTGTTTCATTTTCAAACGATAATTGATCAATCCAGCTTTTTTTGTGGTAAGCGTTGTAAGAATGTCTAATATTTCATCTCCCCTGCTCAGGATCTGAATCTCATTATTTATTTTCTCTTTCGTTTTCTTTAATTCTTTTAAGTTTTCTTCTGTTTCCTCCCAAAACTCTTTATTAAATTTTTTATTCTCTATCTGAAATAACATCTGGCGATTTCCTTCTAAATTCACCACTGTTAATTCTTTCTTCTGGTATTTTTCGAAATCAGCTTCGGCTTTTTTTAAAACGTCATCCTGATATACTTTCTTCTCTGCAGCCTGTCTGATTTCTTTTTCATGTATCGTAAATTCACTTTTTAATTTCTCAAGTTCATTTTTTTGCTTTTCTGCATTCATCCCTGCAATTTTCCACTCAAGCAAATGCACTCCTCTTTGATATCCGCATGCATACAAATTTCTTAGTCGTTCCTGCAGCTGCTCTGTTGTCATTTTTACAATATCCGTATTTTCATTTTCAAATAATTTTTCCTTTTCGTATGGCAGGATCTCTGGAACATTTTCAAAGTCTTTCAGTTTGTCTCTCAGTCTTTGAACCGATTCTTCCGTTCTTTGTTTCTCGCCTTCTTTTTCTTCAATACGGAAACCAAGATCCTGTTCAAATATATTAAGATTATCTACCACATTCTGCACGTCTGTATAGTCTGAAGCAAAATCCGAAAACTCAGCATCTATATTTCCTCTGTTCTTACTTAAAAAACGATATGTTTTCTGCATATCACAGAAATGATACTTATAAAAATTCTTAACATCTATCAATTTTCTCAGTTCTTCTTCCGCCTGCTCCCCTGTAAAATCATTTATCTTTATTTCGCCTGTATCATCTAACGTATCCTTGTCCTGCTCACGATGAATGGTATACTCTTCATTTTCCGCAGTAATCAACATTTCTACTATTGTTTTTTCATCAGGATGATTCTTATTTTTTAAAATTGCTCCTGCGTTCTGTTTTCTCTCTGTTACATTTGTATTGCGGTCATTGTATCCTTCATGCAGTCTTTTTATGTCACCTGTCATGCACCACTCAATCGCATCAATAACTGATGTTTTGCCCTTACCATTTGGAGCTGTCAGCATAACAAATGGTTTTCCTTCAAACTCGAATATTTTTTCTTCACTGAACCCACGAAAATTGATAA
>ENA-OQDM01000141-OQDM01000141.1-human-gut-metagenome-genome-assembly--contig:-NODE-141-length-48463-cov-5.924714_pt1 | contig 48463 bp, 60 predicted proteins | sample MGYA00242772_ERZ504605 | MGnify/ENA primary metagenome ERZ504605 (study PRJEB26092, sample SAMD00036348) | human gut metagenome | host: Homo sapiens | study: EMG produced TPA metagenomics assembly of... | reverse complement strand
GGAAAATGCAGTTTTCCTTGGGATGGAATCGGGCTGGCGCACAAACGCCAGCTTCGATTTCATCGAGCCGTCTGCAAGACCGCAATTTCACCGGAACGGTGTATAATTGCGCCCTTTATTCTAAAGGTTTTTGGACGTTGCTGCGTTCGTGAACATCATGCACCATCTTTGCAAGTGCCAGCACGACTTCAGGCTGGCGGAACGAGATTTTCAGCAGCTCCATCACCTGATCGTTGGTGAGTTCTTCCGGCGCAATCAGAAAACTTTCCAGCATTCCGGCACGGGTACACAGCCGATGCACACGGGCCTTGCGGGTCAGCTCCGGTATCTGGTGTTCCAGAATTTTCTCCCGGTGCTGGTAGTAGCGCAGCTGCTGTTCTGCTTTGGCTTTCTCGCTGCGGAGATAGGCGAGATCGGTTTTCGGTTGGGTCAATGGCATCACGCTCCTTTTCAAAAGTTGGTTGTATTCGACATTTTTATTGGTTCGTGGTACACTACACACAATCAATGTGAATAGAGGTGACTGCGTTGCTTGCGTTATATCTAAGTGTGCTTGATGATCGAAACTTTGAAGAAGATTTTACCGAGGTGTACAATACATACAAACGGCTGGTTTACCATACCGCTTACAAAATCATGGATGATTCGTATCTGGCAGAGGATGTGCTACAAGAGGTATTTTTGTACGTTGCAAAAAATTTTTCTAAAATTCATCGAGAAAACTGTCACGAACTCGCTGCTTATCTCGTTAGTTGTAGTAGAAGCCGTGCATATGATATGCTTCGCAAACAACGAGAAGAATTGCTGGAAGATGTCCCAAACGAACCAGATGCCGCTCCGGTGCCGGATGATGCAGCAGTTAGCACCGATAACATTGAACGTCTAACAGAACTGATTGGCCAAATGAAACCGATGTACCGTGATCCGCTACGCCTTTTGGCAATGGGATATACAAACCGTGAGATTGCAAAATCGCTGGGATTAACGGATGAAGTGGTACGAACACGGCTCTTTCGAGGACGAAAACTATTATGGAAGGAGATGAACAGCCATGAGTGAGCGGACAGACATTTCATTTGATGCGGCTTTGATGATGGCACTTCGTGCAGATGCGCAAAGAGAACTGGATTCGCTTCCAACGCCAAAGCAGTTTGAGGAAATCTACCCAGATACGTCCCAATGGGACGAACGAATGACAGAGGCCTTAAAGAAGAAAAAGCACCACCCAGTGTTGAAACGAGTACTAATTGCGGCATTGACACTCGTAATGCTGACGGTTGGTGCTCTTGCGGTCAGCGCTGATTTCCGCAGGGCAGTCTATACGATGATTCAAAAATTTCTGCCCATTGAGATGCAGCTGACTTATCAGGTGGATGGCGAACCGCTGGAGTGGCTCCCGGATGGATACAGCGACCATTATGTGCCGAACGGCTTTGAAATGGACGATGTGCAGAAATTTGAGCGAGCAGAAAACTTTTTACATGTTTACTCGTCAAAAGAAACAGAGGAAAGCTACACAGTCCGTTGCTCAATTATCCAGCCAGGGCAGCAGTCCCTGTTTGATAATGAGCATACAGTGTACGAAACCGTAAAGGTCGGAGAAGCAGATGGTGTACTTGGAACCAGTACGGATGAACATGGAAAGAATGTTTATACTCTAAGTTGGGAACATCGGGGGATTACACATACCGTTATGGGAAACATTCCATACGATGAGATTATGAAAATTGCGGAAGGTATCCGTTAAGAAAGCTGGACACTTGTGAGAGTTCACAAATGTCTGGCTTTCTTTTTGTCTGAACTTACAAAGATGGAAAATTTGAAAAATTTTCTCCTGAAAATTGAAACGAAGCGAATGCGAATTGCGTTGATTATACAAAGGCTCTTGATGGGAGCAAAAAAACGGAGGTGTATGTCTATGTCGAAAAAGCGTTTGTTGTCCATTGTTGTTTCAGCGGTGATTCTCTTGAGCTTTGCCTGCACCGCAATGGCCGCTGAAAAGTCTGAACGGTATGTAGGCGATAGTACGGTCAACGGATCTATTTACCAAACATACTATCAGGTTGATGCCCAGACTCGAACTGGAGTAAAGAAAATCAGCGTTTCAGGCGTTCTCTATGAAAAGGGGACAATTGGAACATGGCAAAAAGTAAGTAGCTGCTCAAACAGCAGCACGACCTCAACCTGCATGGTGAGCAGTAGCTTTAACACTAAGCCCGGAAAATCTTATAGGCTTGAGTATTCTGCGACCTTTAGCTATTCCGATGGACGGAGCGAAACCATTACCGGAAGTACCAGTAGATAAGTGGAGTTTGTTATATATTTCAGCAAGTTAGAAAGGTGTGAGGTAATTATAAAGGCGAGACCAACGCGAGTTATCCGATACCTAGCTATAGTCGCACTGTGCTTGCTTTTGGGCTTTATGCTTGGAAGAAAAAGCAAATATGAAAAACGAGATTATTTGAAACAATTCAAAATTGGAAAAGCAACATACTCTGAATCGTTGATATATGAGGCTTATGGCGGATTGCAAAATGATGGGATAATGTTAGCGGTATACTACGATGTGGATGCAGCCAAAATTATTCATCAACTCGATTCATGGGAGAAAATTAATGATTCTCCAACCATATCTTCTATATTAAAAAATGTGTCGTCATATTTTGGATTAGATTTTGTGATTCCTGAAATTGCAAGTGGAAATTTTTTTCTTTATGATAATAGTCAGCATAAGGAACTACGCTCGGAAGCCGAAATGAATACATTGCTTTTACATTCTGAAGATGTGAATTTTAGTCTCGTTGTCTGGGATGATGAGAAGCACACAATTTATATAGTAGAGTACAGAATTTAAGGAGGTTCGTTATGAAGAGGTTCGTATCATTAATTCTTTCAGTGTGTTTTTTGTTTTCGATAAATACTGTGTCTTATGCTGCTAACATAAGCAGCCGTAAAGCTAGCAATCCTGTTATTCAAAGCATGAATGATAAGTATCATGTTGATTTTTCGGGAATGTCGATAGATGAATTAAATAAGTTTATCGATAAGATGAAAGATGAAGATCAAACACGTGCATCTGGAAATTTGTTAAATAATACACAGCTTGCATGGTTGGCAGCTGCGCAAATTGCACGGGATAAGGGATATGAATGTGCGGCTCTTATGGTTGAATTCTCTGTATATAATATTGACTATTCTGAGAGTGTGACGGATTCTTCGACGCCATTGCTTGACAAGTTAAACACGACAACAGTTTTTAATAATTATAAAAACAAAGTACTTAATAGTGGCTTGAAAGATTTTAGTGGAGGAAGTTGGTCTTTTACAATTCAAAAGTCTGATAATGCAGATTTATTCTATGCATTGCATAGGGTAAGCACCTCTGGAACAGGCTTCATGATTGGTAATTCTATAATGTATTACTTGATTACCGTTCATGACACATTTGATTTTGCATATGACAACAACTATGACGACTTGTTTACTACTACAGTGAACAATTGGGCTTGGTTGTGCCAGCAGACGCATGTGTTGAATCCCATAGAGATAAATCTTAGCACGGCTATTGGATAAAAAATCAGTGGTATTTATTTTTTTGCGAAAGTAAAAGTTGAAATCTAAAATAAGGATGGCTCTAACGTATGAAAAATTTTACGGAGGTGTTTCCAATGCAGAGCAACTGATGTATAAGAAATCTTGTGTATACTCTAAAAGTAAAGAAGGAAAATTAAAATAGCTAGTGAAAAAATATCTCGTAGAATTTTTTTGAAAGCAAGTGGGATTGTGGCTCTTTCTTCAATGGAGCTTAACTCTGGGCTGACTGCTTTTGCAGATAATCAAAGTGATGGAAGCAAATCTCATATCGAGAGATACCATAGATACGATTTTGATACAAAAGAAGAATCTATAGAGGAAATTATAGTTGAAACCAATTCCTTCACGGATGGAGAGACAACTGCAGGCTATTTTCCAAATGGAAAGATTTCGGATATTGATCTATCCGATCTGTATGCGATTATCGGAAGCAATGATATCACTGTTGTTGATAATCCAACGGCAACACCATATTGTAGTACGGTATGCCTACAGATAACGACCAATAATGGAGGGACAAATTATGGTTCTGGATTTATGATTGGGCCTAATGCACTTGCAACAGCAGCACATAATCTATACAGTATAAAGGAAAAAGCCTACGTTAAGTCGGTAAATGTCGCACCTGCTCGATCTGATAATAGTAAACCTTTTGGAAGCGAAAATGTATCGGCAAGTTCGATGATTGTTAGTGATTCTTATCTTGCTGGAACAAGTTCGGAGGATTGGGCGATTATTACGCTCAAGAATAATTTAGGAACGAAAACGGGATGGCTTGGGTTACATTGGCAGTCTAGCAATTATTCATCATCACAGTTGGTGTATGCTTATGGCTATCCGAGCCAAATAAATGGTGCCGATGCGAGATATCGGATGTGTAAATCTTCTGGGTATATTAGAAGTCAGACTTCAAAATATCTCAAGGGCGATTGGGATTTGACAGGTGGCTTTAGTGGTGGTCCTCTTGTAGAATATATTTCTGGAGCTGGGTATGTAGCTATCGGAATCCATAAAGATGGAAGCACAATTGATGGTTCTTCATATCCAACTTCTTATACAGGGGCATTGAGAATAACACAATCGCTTTATACGCTGTTCCTTTCATACAGAGGTTGATAAAATGAAATGCAAACGGAAGATTATGGTTGGCATAGCATTTGTGGCAGTGGTTCTCTGCATTCTATTTCAATCGAATACATTCGGAAGAAAAAAATCGGAACTTATAATTGAAGAAGTTGACCTGAAGAACAATTGTATTTATGCGACTGCAAAAAATCAATTATATGATACGGATGACAATTATATAATTTATGGCGTATCAAACTACTTGAAAGGAAATCTTCAGTTGTCGTATCTTAAAGAAGGCGAAAGCATTCTTGTGATATCAAACGGTAAGGTGTTGCTATCAGATCCGTATCAATTTGATAAAATATACAGTATTCAACTGTTGCAATAGCGTTTCATTTTCTCAATAAATAATATAAGCTATTTACAGCTGCCTCCTCTGTTAAGTGGTGGTGCAGTGCTTATTCTCAATAACGATGCGATTGATGAAAATGATAGACCTTTTTGGAATTTAGAATTTTCTCAATAATCAAGCCCCCAAAATGGCAAACTTGAAATCATCGAGAGATACATAAAATATAGGGTTAAATCGACTTTCGTGTCGAAAAAACAAGTGCTAGAAATAGCAAAATCCATTGAATTTTAGAATGACATTTATAAGAAACCAGTAGATTTGCCTGATATTTGTGATTTCTTTGACCGTTGGGCCATTGATTTTGCACTACATTGATTTTGCACTACTATGAGCAAAGGAAAAACTTAAAATAAGCAAACAACCCGCCATTTGCAGCGACTGCAAGTAGCGGGTTGTTTGGCCTATTTTGAGGTTAGTCTTTCAGTTTGCCATGGTCACAGCCAAGTGAGAGATAATGCTCAATCTCACCACTCAGCACAAGCTGGACGCACTCCAAGGGCTTGTTGTATAGTAGCCAATCAAGTTCAGCTCGCTGTGCCGGGGTATTGCCGTATTCGTCCTCGATGGCAAGGCAGTCAATGGCAATGGCAGAGCCATCAGCGAACTGGGCTTCCGCTCGGTTGGTGTCCATATTATAGTGCCAAGAACGTGCTTTTTGAGAACTATTCTGGTCAAAAATTCGATTTTGTTTCATTTGAATGCCCTCTTTGATGCTTTTATGATTTAGTTTTTTGACGAGATGAGGTCTCTTTTTTCTTTCTCTTGAGTCACCCAACCGCACTATCCTGCATCGCAACTGTTCACGATGCTATCCACATCCGGGCGGTTCATCAGCTTTTTCAGGATGCCGAACTGCTTTTTGGTGGACGCAGACACAAGGTACTGCCACTTTTTCGGCAGGATGGGCAGGTCGGCCACGCTCCACTTGACATACTTTTCATCGTACACGTTGGGCGGAGCCAGCTCTACCAGATGCCCGATGCACCAGCTGACCAGATAGCCGTTACCCTCAAGGTAGCCGTCCTGACGGTTGGTTGCACCGAGGACTTTGGCATAGGACATGGCAACCGATGGTTTTTCTGCCACGATCAATTTTGCGATAAAAATCCCTCCAATCTGTTTTGGATTGCAATATGTAAGGCGGCAAACGCCGCCAATAGAATTATTCTTCTGCGTTATCCTCCTCGCCGGTCTCCTCCGGCTCATCCTCCACAGGGATTTCAAAGTCGCCCTTGTCCTCAGTGTAGTTTGCATCGGGGTCAAGGGCTTCTTTTTCTGCCTGCTTTTTCTGCTTCTGCTTCATAAAGGTGTAAATGCCGCCGCCAGCAACCAAACCGACCAGCGCCAATACGCCTAAAAATGTGGCAGCATACTTCGTAACTTTGTTGCCACCAGTCTGTTCAGAACCGGATACCTCCGCTTCTTCCGCAGCCTTTTTCGCATCCTCTTCGGCCTGTTTGCGCTCCTGCTCTGCCTGCGCCGCCGCTTCTTTTTCGGCGGTGTAGGCATCGGCAGCATCCTCTTCCATCAAAGCCAAAAGGTCTGCTTCGTCCACCAGATTCATAAAGTGGACGGTCTGCTGCCCCTTGGCGTTGCGGTCAATCACCAGATAGAAAGTCGCACCCGACTTCGACACCAGTGTAATGAACTGCTGTCCGCTGCCATCCGAGTAACTTGTGTGGTAATCGTCCACCAGCGTCAGATTGCCCTCCGGGGTCAGAGCACCGGTTTCCTCATCGGTCACGGTGACTACATCTTCTTCATCGGTGGTAGAAGTCAGGACAGGCTGTTCCACTTCCTCCGTAGGCTCACCGCCATAGGCAAAAGCAGGAGCCGCCATACCAGCGCACAGTGCCACCGACAACATCAGGGCACAGAACTTATTCATCATCTTCATTGGAATCGTCCTCCTTATTAAAGGTAGCGCCGACCGCGGACAGCGCAGCCGGGGTCGGGGTGGAAGTTGCAGACTGGCGCAGCAGGGCGGCAAGCTGTTCCGGCGTGACCTTGGCGGTGCGCACCATCTCGTTGACCTCGGCAGCTTCTGCTTCCTGAATCCTCCGTTCAAGGCTTTCAATGCGAGTGTTGATCTTAATGCGACGCTCCCTTTCCTTTTCCAGAGAAGCGCGCAGCTTATCGAGTTTTTCGCTCATTTCTTCCTCCAATCATTTTGAGAGCCGCCCAAAACCGGACAAATATTTCTGCCAGTAGGACGAATGAATATTGGCATACTTTATGGGGTCGCCGGCGGACACCATCATGCCGTTTCCAAGGTAGATGCCCACATGACTTTTCCCCGGCGTATCATACGTTCCCTCGAAGAAAACAAGGTCTCCGGGCTTTGCTTCGGCTTCAGAAATATGCTGGCTCTTGTTCCACAGACCGTTGGCGGTGGTGCGCCCTACATTGTAGCCGTTCTGGTTGTACACCCAGCAGACGTAGCCGCTGCAATCGAACCCGGTTTCCGGGGTGGAGCCGCCCCACACATAGGGCGTGCCCACATACTTTTGAGCTTCCTTGTAGATGGCCGCAAATTCCTCGTCCGTCAGGGCTTCTGCCGGAACCTGATAGTCGATGCCCGGTGTGCCGGAGCCATCGGAGCCACCGGGCGGCAAGCCTCCATTAAAAAGATAAGGTCTGCCGCCCAAGGTGTCCTGAAAGATCTCATACCGTTTCCACTGGTCGTTGTCCAGTTCCTCTCGGATGACGACTTCCAGCCCTTTGTTCACCAATTTGGTGTGGAAGATGCGGTACTCGTAGGGCACCTGCGTGGGAACCGGGATTCCTGCCGGGCTGATGACCCAGACCGTCTTATACCGTATCTGCACCTCCACCCATGTGGTCAGCTTGTACTGCTTTTTGAAAGTCTCCTTCAACTTGCCCTGCACCTCCGACCGGGTGTAATCGTCATAGAGAGTCGTGAGAAAAGAGGTCAACTGCCATGGGTCATGCTCGATGGGGTCAAGGTGATACTGGTACTCGTTGTAGCCGGGGTGGTCGGTGGGGGTGCGCTTGATCTTTTTGTCCAGCTCCTTTTCCAGCTTCTTGTAGTCGGTTTCGGCTCCCCGAATGTCCCGGTCCTCTGCGGTGTAAATGGTCTGCCCGGATACCTGCGTGGTGCCGGAGAACAGAATGGAACAGGACGAAAACGCTGACATGACCAGCAGCAGGAGCAAAAGAAAAACGCCCACGATCAAAAGAACGTGCGCGTTGCTTTTTGCAAAATTGGCAATGCCGTTGGCTGCGGTGCTGACCACCGATTTTCCTTTGTCAATGACCCGCTCCATGCCGGACTTCGCAGCAGTGGTGCCATTGGATACCGCCTTGCCGCCTGCGGTCTGTGCAGTGGTGCCGCCCGACCGGGTTGCGGCACGGTAGCTTTTCTGAATATCCTGTTTCTGCCACCACCGGGAGCACCAGTTGGAGTTGCCCTCACTGCTGGTTGCTTCTGCACTTTGAGCCTTGTCTGACCCGAACGCAGAAGATTTTGCAGTAGGCGTGTTTTTCTTTGCTTGCAGCTTGGCTTTCTTTTTCAGCTTCCTTGCATAACGATTCTTTGAGAAATCGCTGACTGCTTCTTCGGACTTCACGCCTCATTGAGAGCCTGTGTGCCCACATTGTCGTCCTCGTACTGGTCAACCTCCCGATGTGCCGCAGACCGGGCGGCAGCGGCGGCATACATAGCACGTTTCTGCTGCTTTGTCATGCGGGATGCTTCATCCGGGGTGATCTCGGCTTTGCCAAAACGCAGGTGCTGCGCCCTTTCAGCAGCCTTATCTGCATCGGTTTTCAGCTTTTTCTTTCTGGGCACCGACTGCTCCACCTTGGGTTTCTTCGGGGGAGAACGGGTCTTTTTTGCGGACGATTCCTCTTTGATGATCAGTTTCGGTTCACTCATTTCTGTGCGCCCTCCGAGATCTCGTTGAGCTTGGTCGTGAGGATGCGGTAGAGTTCAAGGTCTTTCGGGAAGTGGTCAACAAAGGGCAGGATCACGTTACCGAAAAACAGCAGCCCTTCACCTTCGCCGGAGTGGGTAACGTAGGAAAGCTGATGCGGGCTGATATTGAGCTGCTTTGCGAGGATTTGCCGATCACCGTTCGCCTGATTGAGCATATAAACGAAGTCCGAATTCTCAAAAATATTTGATACTTCGGGACTTGCCAGCAGATCTTTGACGTTCTGCGTTAGGGCTGTCGGGATGCCGCCCCACTTACGAAAACGCTTCCAAATTTCAACGCTGTACGCCGCAGTCTGTTCCTCTTTCAGCAAAAGGTGGAACTCGTCTGCATAGTACCGGGTGGATTTTCCGGCACTGCGGTTGGCTGTCACACGCCCCCACACGGCATCCTGCACGATGAGCATACCCAGCTTTTTGAGCTGCTTGCCCAGCTGCTTGATGTCAAAGCAGACGATGCGGTTATTGATATCTACGTTGGTGCGGTGATTGAAAATGTTCAAACTGCCCTTGACGTAGATTTCCAGCGCAGCCGCCACATGGCGGGCTTCCGGTTCGTCTTGCGTCAACAGTGCATTGTAGAGGTCTTCCAGCAGCGGCATATTTTCCGGGATGGGGTTCTCGAAATACTTGCGGTAGACCACATGGACGCAGCGGTCAATGACCGTCTTTTCCACCGGCTGCAAGCCCTCTTTGCCGCCGACCACCAGTTCGCACAGGGACAGCACAAAGTCGGCTTTCAAAGCCAACGGGTTGTCCTCCTCCGAGTAGTTGCTGTTGATGTCCATCGGGTTGATATACTGGGTGCTGGCAGGGCTGATGTGGATGACCTGCCCATGCAGACGCTCCACCAGCGGAGCGTACTCACATTCTGGGTCGCAGATGATGATATCATCGTCCGTCACGAGGAATGCGTTGCAGATCTCACGCTTTGCGCTGAACGACTTGCCAGAGCCGGGGGTGCCGAGGATCAGGCCATTGGGGTTCTTCAGTTTTTTCCGGTCTACCATAATCAGGTTGTTGGACAGGGCGTTCAAGCCATAATACAGGCTTTCCTTGCCGTTGTCGAACAGCTCCTGTGTGGTAAACGGCACAAAAATCGCTGTGCTGCTGGTGGTCAGACCGCGCTGGATCTCGATCTGGCAGTCTGCCAGTGGCAGGCTGCTCATCAGCCCCTGCTCCTGCTGAAAATCAAGGCGGCATAATTCGCAGTTGTGCTTCTGGGCAATACTGACTGCCTGAAACACGTTGGTTTCCAGTTCCTGCTCGGTCTTGCCGGTGTTCAACACCAGAAAAGTGACAAGGAACATCCGCTCGTTCTGGCTCTGCAATTCCTTCAAAAGTGCTTGCATCTCTGCCGTAGGTTGCCAAATCGGACGGCAAAACGTCCATATCGTATCCTGCGCGGACGGCTTTCTTCTGCTCTTCGATTTTGCTGCGGTCCAGTTCCGTGATGGTGCGCTTGATGGTTTTGATGGCCTTGTTCTGGTCAACGGACTGGATGTGCATGGTAACGATCTGGCTGGAATCCATATCAAGGAAATCCTTCAAAAGCTGGTCGCTCAGGTCAGAAGCCGTAATATTCAGGAAGCTGACCGCCCCGAAGATGCCGCCCATCTGAAAGGTACGGCTGTTCTTAAACGCCAGCGCAGTGGGGGCAATGGCATCCTTTACGGACAGACCACTGGGCACAAGGTCTTTCCAGTTGAAGTGGAACTTGTTGGCTCCATCCATGTTCAGCATCCCATGCATCAGCCGCAGACGCTCCGTACCGTCCAGCGGCTTTGCCAGAACGCCTAACCTGTGAAAGTTGTTCATCAGGTCGTTCTGGATGTGCTCCAACCGAGGTTTGACCTGTTCCATGCTGTCGCCCTCGATGCCGTAGGTCAGGAATTTGGTCTTGGTCAGACCATTGTTGCCCTTGGAAAGCTGCTGCCGCAACATCTGGCTGTACTCGGCGCGCACATCGTCAAAGCCATCCTGCTGGTACGGGATGCGGATGGACTTTTCAAAGTCTGCGGAATCGGTGGCGGTATTCACAAAGGACAGCTCAAAGTGGATAGAGCTGTCGAAAAAGTTGAGAAAACTGCACCATTCCTCAAAGATAGCGGTCTTGTCCTCCTGCTGCGCGAGCTGATAATTGATGTCCTGATACTGGATGGTGCGGGTGTAGTAGCCGGGACGGATACGGAAGGTACCGTCCTCAAACATCCGCTGGAACGGGATGCTTTCCTGTGCCGTGCGGGGCACTGTGGGCTTGGGCGGCTTTTTGCCGTCTTTATTCTTTTTCAGAAACGGAATCATGGGCGTCATCTCCCTTCACAAGCAGTGCATAGTAATTGCGGGTCTGGTACGGACGCACCTTCGGACGAACAAAACGCGCCTGAAGGTAGTACCGCAGGATCTTTTCGGCGGGCTGACCGTTCTTCTGGTACATGGCCAGAAAAAACATGGGCAGCATGACCGCCATCATGCCGAGGGTAGCGCCGGAATTGCCTGCGGTATCCCGCAGGACAAAGAACAGCGGCACCCCTACGACTGCCGCTGCACCAAAACAGACGAGCTGCCGGGCGGTCAAATTGAAGGCTACTTTGGACTTCACCTTGCTGAAATCGCGCGGCACGGAAATATAAGCTGCCAAAATTTCACCTCCGAATCAATGGGCACCCAGCAGAGTTTTGGCGACAGAGCTGGTCTTGAACAGCGAGAAGCAGAGCAGCACGGTATACCCCACGATGCTCCAGATCGAGTTGATGGCATCCCCGGATATGGCAACATTCTGAAGCAGAACAGCATAGATTGCCACGCAGATCAGAATCAGGAAGCCCTGAAATCCCAGCGCAAACAGAGAACGAAGATAGTTCTGTCCAACATGGGATTGCTCATGGTTGCCCCATGTTGCCATGGGCACCGGAGCCAGACTGACCATCATATAGATCTCAATCATTCTTCCGTAGACGATGACGAAAATCACGATGGACAGGATTCCGCGCAGCAGGGTGCGGGCGGACAGTTTTGTGGTCGAGATGGCAAGGTTGACCGTCTTATGCTCGATTTCTTCCTGCATCGTTACCACCTCCTGTGCAGAAAATCGCCTTAACGGTCATGTTCCACCGGGGGCTTACTCACAGCCTTTTCTGCATCACTCTGAACTGATTCATCCGGAACCGGAATGACCATCAGGCGACGCCCCAGAGGGAGAAAGGCTTCGGGTTGATGGAATTCTTCTTCATACTTCTGCGCCAGCTCCGGGGAGAGCGATACAAAATCTTCCTCGCCCAGACCTACCACCAGAAAGGTTCCGGCAATAACATCGTACATCAGCCCGTCCTCGTCCCATAAGGCCCGGTTCAGCGGCAGACCCATAAGCTTGCCGTCATCGTTATAAACGATGGCAACCGGATCTTCAAAAGGGTAGCTTGCGCCGATGGAGCCGCCGACAGCCTGCTGCAATGCTTTCAGGTCGTTATCGATCTCGACCTGCTGCGGATACTGCCCCGGCGCAATTTTCAGCACCGACAAGGTGTTCTCGGTCTGTTCCATTATCTTCCTCCTCGAATTTGATAGTGATTTCCTGCCCAGCACGCGCGGCGTTCAACAGAGCTGCCACAAAGAGGCCGAAAAAGGCACCAGCTTCAAAAATGATAAACGAATAAATAAAATTCATAGCAAACCTCCTACATTGACTGAACTGTGAGAAGAATCCTCTTAGGGAGGACGAGGAGCGCTAGACGCGGTGACGATATGCTTAGTGGAAACATTGGCATGAGTATGCGGTGCGGCATCGGTAGAAAAATAGTCGTACAGAGCATCCCGCAGAGAATGGAAGCAACGAGCATGGTAGTCGTGCAGACGGAGAACCAGAATCTTCAAAACATCAACGGCGGAACAGTAAAAGTCCTCCGTGACTTCTGCGAAACTCTCATAGCGGGTCATTTCGGTATCCATGCTGCACCTCTCAGTCAATGCAGATGCAGACCATCTTCTCGCGGCCAGCCATCAGAGGGACGCTGTTCTCGCCCAGATAACACTGGATCAGGTACAGGTCGGCGGTGGTAAGTGCAACAAAATTGCCATCGGTGTCGTAGCGTACAAAGATGACTGCGCCGGACAGGTAACGCTTTCCAGCCAGTGTGATGACCTGACGAGGGTCGTAACAGAGAGCCAGCGGCACATCTTCGCTGATGCTGTAGCAGGAATCTGCTTCATCGAAGCAAGGCAGGTAACTGCGAACATTCGCCAGCGGGGTGATGGTCAGTTCGATCTCCGGGGCAATCACGGCGGCGTAAACTTCATCATCGCCGAGCTGCCGCTCCAGCACATCGCTCATCTTGTTGAAGAAGTCGGTCACAGCATTGTCCATGTGGTTGATCTTCTGGTTCATGGCTTCGATGGTCTTTGCGGTCTTGAGATCAATAGTAGTGTTCATAGTGCTTTTTCTCCTAATTTTTGCAAAAAAGAAAGACCCGGTTGGGTCTTACATTCAAAATGTGTGTTAGCGTTCATTCTGCCGCTGCTGTTTGCGTTGCCACTGATCCAGCAGCTTGATGATAGTGTCCTCCATCTGTTTCGGGGTGAAGCTGCGCGGGAAATACTTCCGCAGGGTGTCGTTTTTGATGACCACCTTGTCCAGCTCGTCCTTTTCTCTTCTCCCATGACCGCAAAGGCAACGTCATACGAGAAGTGCCCATCCTGCGCCAGCTTTTTAAGCCGCTGCGCTTGGGAAAGGGACGGTGCATTCTGGGTGTCGTTCATTGCTTCTAAAAAATCCCGCTGTTGGGCTTCGTCCAGATAGGACAATTCCACAGCGGGATTGAAGGCAATTTTCTTTTCGTCCACCATGTCCAGCAGTTCAGGTACAAGATTGGTCAGGCGAATATAGCGTTTGACATTATCCTTACTCATGCCCACTTCTTCACCGATTTTCTCGGTGCTCAACTTCGGTGCAACTTGCGCCGAAGTTAAATCCGACCTAGCACCTTGATTTTTTAGAGCTTCCAGCTTCATTTTGTAGGCGAAAGCCCTTTCACTGGGCAAGATGTTCTCACGTTGGAGATTGCTGTCCACCATGAGCAAAACAGCGGCATCATCATCCATGTTGCGGACAATGACCGGCAGGGTGTCCAGTCCAGCAAGCTGTGCAGCGTGCTGACGGCGGTGCCCGGAGATGATTTCATAGCCACCCTCCGGGCGTGGGCGGGCGATCAGCGGAGATAGTACACCGTACTGTTCTACACTTTCCACCGTGCGCTGCATGGACTCATCATCCAAGACCTTAAAGGGATGATTCTTGAAAGGGAACAGCTCCCCGATGGGGATCTGCTGAACCTGTTCCCGCTGCTGCTCCTGTCGGGATTCCTCGGTGGAGAAAATATCATCTGCCCCTTTCAGCGACACGTTTAAGCTGCCTTTCGGCATTCGCCATCACCTCCTCGGTCAGAGATTTATAGGCTTCTGCCACCTTGCCCTTGGGGTCATAGGCAAAGATGCTTTTGCCTGCCGCACTGGTTTCTGCCGCACGGACGGAACGGGGAATGGTCTGCTCAAACACCTCAGGTGTTTTCCGTATGCCTGCCGGATCAGATTGCTAATCTGTTTTCCGTAGTTGGTGCGGCTGTCGGTCATGGTCAGCAGAATGCCATCGATTTTCAGTTTCGGGTTGATCTGCCGCCGGACCTTCTGCACGGTCTGCAAAAGCTGTTCCAAGCCTTTCGCAGACAGGTACTGCGCCTGCACGGGAATCAGGGCAGCGTCTGCCGCCGCCAGTGCATTAACAGTGAGCATCCCCAGCGAGGGCATACAGTCCAACAGAATAAAATCGTACTCCCGTTTGGCACTGTCCAGCACCTGCTTCAGCATCTTTTCCCGGTTCATGCTGTTCACAAGGGCAACTTCCAGCCCTGCCAGTTCAATGTTTGCTGGAATCAGGTCAACGCCCTCTGCGTGGTGCAGAATGCCCTCGCCGGGCTGGATGGGCTGGTCGTTCATGGCTTTCTGCATCAGGGTGGAAAGGGTGGTGGGCAGTTCATCGGGCTGCTGCCAGCCCATGCTGATGGTCAGCGACCCCTGCGGGTCGGTATCCACCAACAGAACTTTTTTGCCCTCCATTGCCAGCCCGATGCCCAGATTCTCACAGGTGGTGCTTTTTCCTACACCGCCTTTTTGATTGGTGACTGCGATAATCGTAGCTTTCTTTGCGATAACATCACCCCGCTTTCGGTGAACCGCGCGCAAAGTCGTGGTTCGTTTTGTTCTGATAGTAGAGGTTCATGGTGGTGGGCGCATTGTAGAGCATTGCCAGCAGATACTGCTTCATGTTCCGCACCGGGGCGGTGTTTTCTGCCAGAGAATCCAGCACAAAACGGATGTGGTCGGCGTTCAGCTTTTTCAGTCGACTGCGTACCACCTCGGCAGGCTTGTCATCTCCGGCGATCCGCAACATCTTGCGTTTTGTGGAATAGGTGTCCACAAGCAAGTCCACGATCTGGTAGATGGTGTCCTCATCGTCTGGGCAGAGCCGGAGCAGAAGGTCTACCTCCAATGCCTGATAAAAATAATCCTCAAGCTGCTCCCGGATGCCCCCGGAATAGATAGGGTCAGGATCGTTCCACTCAGTTTTATTCTTATCAGTCTTATTTGCTTGCGGTTTTGGCTGCACCAGAATTGCGCTTTCGGCAGCACCAGAATTGCTGTTTGGGCAATTCTGTACTTGCGCTTTTGGCAGTCCAGACGAAAAGTCCTTGACGTAGATCAGGCTGGGTCTGCCCAGACCACGGCGTTTACGCTCGATGAGGTCGGCTTGTTCCAGTTCCCGGAACAGCTTGACCGCCTTGTGCTCGGCGCAGCAGAGGGATTCCTGCACTTCCCGGACGGTGTAGATGATATATACCCGCCCCTGCTCGTCCAGCCAGCCGTTCTTTGCAGACAGGCTCATGCGGTCCAGTAGAATGCCGTACAGTGTCCGGGCATCGGTGGAGAGCTGCCGGAAGCGGTGGTCTTGGAACAGTGCCTTGGGGATGCGAAAATAGGCGAACAATTCGCCCGACTGACCATAGAAGTAGTCGTAACTCATTATATTAACGGATCATCAACTCACGATCTGCGGCACCTTTCATATACATAGCTTCTGCGATGTCATCCATCACCCGGAACAGTGCATCGTCCAGTTCAAGATATTTCCGCCCCAGTTTTTCATCCAACAGTCGCCGGAACTCACGTTCGAGCTTGTCGTGTTCGCAAGCCACCCTCTGATAGCGAGGTGTCTTCATCAGCTCCGTCCATATTGGACGTACCATTTTGTCGTAGTAGTTCAGCATAAAGTCTTTATCCATCGGCATTCTCCTTTTGAAATGTTTTGTGGGTAAAAATAAAAGCGCAGCTTCCATTCATTGAGAGTAGAGCTGCGCTTTTATATAAGGGTGTTATTCTGTTGGGATTTCCACTTCGATTGGATTATTAATCTGTGCAACAATTGGGGTGTACAGATCCACAGATACATCCGGAGTAGAAATAGATACGATTAAGGAATATCTGATTTTACTTTCAACTTTTCCTAAGTAGCTTCGTTCTCTCCACCATCCAACTACAGGGTAGACGGCCAAATACTTTGCTTGGCTTAGTTCTGCTGCAGTTGCTTTAATAAAGTCTGAATGAATGGAGCCGACATCTCGATTGTCCGAACCAAGAAACCAACGCTCACTACCGCTACTACCGTCACCGCTGTCAGCCTTATCATCTCCACGCATCTTTACGTTAACTCTTTTCTTGAAATCTTCTATTGTCTCATTGCTATTGATGACATCAAAACGAAGTCCACAAGAAGGATAACGGTAACGATCTTTCCAGCCTTTTTCTCCGGGGCCGGGTTCAACAAAGTACGACAGAGTAACGCGCATCTCAACTTCAACTGTTCCAAGTGATTGAAGTACCTCTGAAGGCCATGGAATTTGATGCAAATGCATCTCTTTCATTTGAGGTACTCCATTCGCTTTTTCATATGGCTGCATTTCTTCTTGAATAATTAAATTCACAGAATTGTCTACACATTGAATTGCTCGTTCAAGATCAGGAACCCCATATCCACATGTGCGAAGCAGGTGTCTTCGACCACTGGATTTCCTTGTGTCTGTACAAAATTGCTGCTCCATTTGCGGTGTCCAGCGAGCTGAATGCACTAATAGTGCGCGTACCGTTTCCGGCCAAGCATCGGGATATTCAGCAAATATCTGAGCAGCCATATATGCCGCCTGAGCAGTAGCAGCACTAGTAGCCCAAATTGTTGAAAAGGGCCTTACCAAATGATTTTTGCCTGTAGTCAGTAATGATAAATCTGCACACGAATCATAATCGGTACCGTTTGTCACCATATTGCCGCCATTGAGAAGTATCTCTGGCTTAATTGGCCATTTTTTAGAGAACATCAAAGAAGTAGCACTATACGGCGAAAGCTGTCCATTATCTGCAACAGGAGTAAAACCTCTGTAGTTCTCATCATCAACACAGACATCTTTCGTGTATGCTCCAACAGTTAAAGCATTCCATGCTTGGCCGGGACTCTCAACGACATGTACTTCATTGGCATTTGGGTAACCTGAATCGTGCATTTCAGAAGGATCAACATTTCCAGCACTAATGAAAAATAACCGCTTTGCATCTTCTTCACCCACACCGGATGAAATGTTGTCTACAGCAGCAGACCACGATGTTGGACTTCCATCGTTAGTATTATATTGTGATGATGTTACTGCCATACAAATGCTACGATTTGCATTCGGATTGGAATTCCGCCAAAGATACAGCTTGCCCGGTCACCGCACCATACAAGTCTGGATCATTCTCTCCGTGAGGAGGCAAAATTTTTACAGATTCCAGATGGTGATACACATCAACTGTGTCAGAAGTACTTAATTTGTCCTTGAGATCATAGTACAATGCAACGCCAGCCATTTCGGTTCCATGTCCGTTATGGTCATTTTTTCCCCATTGGTCGTTAACCGCTTGTACGTTGTTCTCATCAATCGCTGGTTGAAGAAGTGGATGTGAATACATTATACCTGTATCAAGAATGCATACCGAAGCACTTGAAGGATGAAATTCTGTTCTTGATAACAAATCGTTTACCCATTCTTTTTGTTCAGAACCAGTTAACTCATCAAAAAAACTTGTTGGTTCTTGTGCTCTACGAATTTCAGCTAAATAATTGCACCCCTCAAGCAGCATCGATAATTGTGTACGCGTACCTCGGACGAGTCGAACTACTCGTTCTGGAAAAACAATACACTTTGAATTGAGTTCTATTCCGAATTCTTCACAGCATGTAGAAAGATCTTGCTCCGCTGCTGCATGATCGGATTTTTCATATCGGAGCCATATTTCACACCACGCTGGAACATCAGAAGGTATATCCTCTACTTTTCCTACCCAAAACGCCTCGAGCAAAGCAAGTTTTACATCTTCAATACTCCGAACTAAACTGTCGTTTTTGGGATTTTGTCCGGCTTCTAGCGTGTCTAGCGACTCTGAATACGATTGGATTTTATCAAGGAAATATGTTGTTTTTTCTGCAGGAACATAAACAGTGGCCCTAACAATTTTTTCATCGTCTTGCCCATCTTCGCGTACATTAAGCAGACGTATACCTGAAGAATAATTGTCAAAGGATTTTGTAAGCAAATCGTATCCTGCTGCACCTGAAAATTCAAGATAGATTCCTTCTTTATGCCTAATAGCCGCTACTTGTTTCTGATCATAATCTTGCTGTCTGCAGGCCTCAAGTTTTTGAAGAATAAAAGCGGCGTGCGCCTTTGGATTTTCGCGGCAAGGAAACGATGCATCCGATCTTTTTCGTTTTGAAACATACGGTAAGGCATGCTGCGTTTCATGAAGGAAAATATTGCGTTTCTCTACAGGCACGAGATCATGCCTCCTTCGCTATATATGCATTTATTCGATCTTTAAGCATTTTTAAAAGATACACATTATCTATCTTTGCATTCATTAAAATAGAATTCTTAATAGCATCGTCACACACCCGAATGATTTCTGCATGGCTCAATTTGCTGGCCATGCGAATGGTCTCATCAGATACTTTAAAGGAACTATCAAACGTCCCCAATCTAATTTCAAATAGTCTTCTGACTTCATCACTTGTTGGCATCGCATAATGTAGAACATCATCAAAACGTCTAAAAAGAGCTTGATCCAATAATTTTTGATTATTGGTCGCTGCAATGATGATACTGTCCGAAGTATCCTGCTCAATAAATTGTAAAAAAGAGTTTAGGATTCTTCTTGCCTCGCCAACTTCATTGTCCAAACTTCTATCGGCACCGATGGCATCAAATTCGTCAAAAAAATACACTCCTGTTGAAGTTGAAATATTATCGAAAATCTGACGCAATTTGGTACTTGTTTCGCCCATGAACTTGGTAACGACTTTGTCCATCTGAATTGTATAAAGGGGTAAATCTAGCTCTGCTGCAATCACAGATGCCGTAAATGTTTTTCCTGTTCCCGGACGCCCTTCAATTAGAATTTTACGTCGATTGCTTAATCCATACTTTTGTAGCTTGTTTCGATTTCGGTACTCTATGAGCAATCGTTCTATCCGTTCTTGAATTTCCGAGGAAACAACCAAATCCGAAAGTCGCTCAGAAGGATAGGTGACGAGGAACATTCCATTCCCATTGTTATTCAATCGGATTAGGTTCTTTTTTCCTTTACCAATTTTTTCTGCATACTGCTTAAGCTCACGAGCAAAAGTATCATGCCCATGCCTAGCTTCATTAGCTGCAATTTGAAGGGTGATTGTTTTAAACCTCTCATCATCCTGTTCAATATGTGCCTTAATTAGACTTTTAACCTGATCAGCCGTTGCCAAGAGATCACCGCCCTTCCACTAGAATATAGTTACTCATTGTTATTTTACTCAATATAAGTATGTCTGTCAATCCCGGATTACTGTCTCTTGGAGCTTGTTTTGTTCTTAATCTATATTTAAAATGAAATAAAAGCGCAGATTTCATTCAAAACAGAAGCTACGCTTTTACGGTACATCGTATTTTATTGTAAATTGGGATGTGATACATCTGAACCCCATATGAGTTACATCTCAAGGGCCTGTAGCTCACTTGTCCGCCAACCATATTACGCCCCAAACAGCTTCATCTTGATAATCAGCGGCTTGGAGACCATACTTGCAACCAAGAAAGTCTATCAGCATGACCGCGCCTTTCATATGGACGAATATACGTTGATTTTTCTTTTCTCACATTGCATAAGGTGTGCACAAAAGCGAGACTGTTGGGAGAGCGTTCGGTTCGCATCCGAGAGGTCAAGGGTTCGAATCCCTCTAGGTCCATAAAAAACAAAACGTCCTGCCGTATCTCGGCAGGGCGTTTTTCGCTAGTTTTTCGTTTCAACGCACTGTCTTAGAACATCGCAGAACGCCATATCATCATCTACGGCGGCGATTGCGGCGTTGATCAAAGTTTCCCGGTCAGTGTTGCCCCAGTTAATATGCAGACCATATTCCAACGCCATGCAGCGAATCAATTCACGGGTGCTACGGCCATTTCCCTCACGGAATGGATGGATGATGTTCAGTTCGGCCATCGTCTGCGACAGATTTTGAATCTGCTTTTCTTTATCCTGTTCGGCAAGCAGCTTCTTGGAGTGAATGGTTTTGAACACCCGCTTCTAATTCTCGGTCAATCAGGTCTGGCGGGTAGAACATCGTGTCGCCCTTGCTGATTTGCTCCTTGCGGATGTGCCTGCAAACGGGTACACATCTTCAAAAAGGAAGCGGTGAATCCGAAATAGGTGAGTTTTGGTAAAACGTCCCTTGATTGGCTCCTGTAACAGAGCCATCTGTTTTACAGCCGTAAATTCTTCTTCGGCCTGTTTGAGTTCGGCTTTATCATGAATGTTCAACTTGTTGATCAGAACATCCGTATCCGGGTAGCAGTACATGGACTGCACGGTGGTGTAGACATCATACTTTGAGAACATAATCAGCCCTTCTTCGCGTACTTTGCGCGCAGTTCATTCACGACCTGCTGATAGCTGGCCTGACCGCTGCCAATACGGTCAAGGTTGCTGCGTGTATCTTTGCTGATGGTCATGCCCTCAATGGCAAAGGTTCCATACACATTGCGGAGGTTGCGCTTGTGCTGGGCAGGGGTAGTATACTTGACACTCATGGTTGAGTCTCCTTTTAATCCACATGATACTATATAAAGTTTATCGTGTATGCGTACTCTTGTCAATCTATAAACTTGATGCCAAATATAAAAAGTGCATGCATTCTCCTTGAGGTCGAGTTCACTCTTTGCACGTGATACTTCTTTCTGCGCTACTTCCATGTCCTTGCGAAGCATATCCTGAAGCAGCTTGCTTTTGGAACACTCTAAAATCTCCGAAAACTTGGTGCATACGATACTCTCTACGATTGCGTCCAGTTTTGTTACACCATAGCCGGACTGTCCATCGCATTGACTCGGATGCCGTACATTATAATGGCAGCTATAACGGAACCGCTTTTCCTTCACCTTGGAGCCATCAGCACCAGCCCGGTTCCCAGAACCATAAGCAGGAAAAGCGAAGCCGTCCTTATTTTTTTTCATTGCAGGGTCTCCTATTCTTTATCTTCCAAAATAAAAAACGCAGCGCACCCCAATTCTATGGGCTGCACTGCGTCTGAGCGTCTGGCGTTTTGCTTGATTGAATTATTCTGCCGCCAATTTCAAAAATTTCTTGTCCGACTGGATGCTCTGGGTCACAAACTTCCCATCCCGGAACAACGCGTATGTTGTGACGGGTGCGGGCACATTCTGTGCCGTCTCTTTCTCGGTGATGTGGATGGCATTGAACGGAATCCCGTGTTCCCTTGCAGCCTCCTGCACCTTTGGCACCCAATAATAGGTGTAGGGGCACTGGTCGGTATAGTAGAGGACAAAGCCTTTTTCCTCCACCTTGGGATGCTTGGCGCAGGCCTTGAATTTTGGCGGCTGGGCATTCTCTGCAAGGGGCAGGCACATGAGGTTGATCCCGCAATCGGAGATGTCCGAAACCTTAAAGCCCTTATGGTTCAAAAACTTTGGGTCAGCAAGGAATTCTCGTTTGCGCCCCTCTGCACACAGAATACAAACGCCGTTTTTGCCCTGCGCCTTGGCATCCCGAGGCATTCTTCCAGCAGCTCGCTGGAATAGCCGTGCCCTTTCAAGGAGCCGGAGACCCACAGACAGTTGATATAAAGCCAGCCTGCCGCTTCAATGGGCACCCATGCGTTTTCTGCCGGGATGTACTCGATAAAGCATTTGCCGCGCTCCGCACTGCGGTAAAAAACAAGCCCCTCCTCAAATCGCTGCTTAAGCCAGTCCTTCTTGGCAAGGCTCTGTTTGCCGGACATGGCACAACAGATGTGTTCCTTGTCGATGTTTTCTTTTGTGATTCGGATATACTCCATCGAAGCGTCCCCCTATATCCTTATGCCTTCTCCGACACAGCGACCTTTTTGTTTTTGGCTGCGGCTTACCGCATCCGTCCATCGCCGCCCATCAAGGCGGTCATTTCCTCAAGATAGTCCAGCGGAAACGGCGGAGAGCACAGGGGCCTCATGGCAATGCTCATGAGCTTCATGGGATTGTCGTCTGCCGCCACCCGGTTGGAGCTGAGCTTTCCGCAGCGTTTGCAGCGGTGGATGATGGCCCATTCGCCGCCCTTGCGCACCCAGACGGCCACCGGCTCCATGATGCCGCCGCAGGCATACATTTCAAAGCAGATCTTGTTTTCTTTACAAGCAATCTGTCATCATAGACTCCGCCGACGATTTTACCGCGATAATAAAGGATATATTCTCCCATCATAGACCGATACGAGATATCATCCAAATCTGATAACTGTTCCAAAATAAAATGAAGATATTCTTTGCTGGAAGCCATTATTTCACACCACCCTTCGTATTGATCCATCGAATGATTTCATTTTTCACCTCGTTCAATGTTAAAGGTACGGAAGAACAGCTTTACATGGGCGTCCAACTTTTCAAGGCTTTCGGCTTCTCGTTCCGGCTGGCGGTCGCAGACACTGAGCAGGGTGATGACCGGGGAAACGTACATCCATGCCAATGTATCCGGGTCCTCATCCCGAATTTCGTCGCCTGCGATCAGGGAACGGAAAATTCCTGCATGGTAAGAGATCATACGGTCCACATAGCGTTCCGAGAACAATGCAGGCTGCACCTCCCTGCAGGATGCTTTTGAGGGTGTCAATCCGTACATCCTAAAACAAAAGCCGCCCGAAGACGGCAGGATACATCACGGAAGCAAATATGAACGCGGCTCAGGGCCATCAGAACAGATCCAGCATGTTGTCCAGATAAATTTCTTCCCGGACGCGCAGCTGATACTCAGGCTTTGTCATGTAGTAAAGCAGAAATTCCAGTATCAACGCGCTGCCCAGTCCCCGCCCCTCGATCTTGAAGTTGGAAAAGCCGCCGGGCAGATAAATTTTGCGGATATCCCCGGCCCCGATGAAGCCGGGGTTTTCCATTGCCTTTGAAAAACGATAGCCCTGCTGTGCGCCCGGCGCTGTGCAGCGGTGGTCCGGGCAGTCCTCGCCCAGATTTTTGCGGCTGACATTCTCGTAGCAGTGCTTTCTGTCCCGGCAGCCGTACCAGCAGCATTCGTTGCACAGAAATTCCACCTTGTCCTTCTGATCCTGCGGCAGGGTATCCAGCTCTGCAAACGACTTGTTCAGGCGGAAATCCGGCACAACATAGCGGAACTCTTCCCGTTCCGTCTCTCTGCGGAGCTGCTGAAAATCTGTAAGGACTTTTGTTGTGGAGGACACGAAATAAAGGCCCGGATACTGCCTTTTCAGGTAGTCCAGCAGCAGGTCCGAATGGACGATGACACCATTCTGCACACGGTTTTCTTTTTCAAACAGCGCACAGAGGGCATTGCATTTCCGGTCTGCAAGGTGCTCTTCCCGGAGCAGCGAATTGCTGAAGGTGAGCCGGGCCGATATGCCATACTCCTGCATCAGTGCAAGCACCCGGTGCGGCTGTGCATCGCCAAAGCCAGTGCGGCCCCCGCCCCAGATGCAGTCGGTCGGTGCACCGTAGACCGAACCGATCTCGCACCAGTCGTAAAAATATTCCCTGTGTTCACGGAACAGCGGCAGAAACACACGGTACAGTTCATAAAATTCAAACAGTCCCGGAAGATGATAATATGCCGTGCCGCGTTCGTGCTGTGCCATTGCCGTGTGTGTTCCTCATTTCTGTAAGTTTCAGCTTCCCTGCAGCAGCTTTTGCGCTGCACCCGGAGATCTTTTTGCCAGTATAGCACAGTCCTGCCGGGAAAGAAATCATCTTCCTCTTGACCTTGAGCGCACTCCAAGTTTTATCATGTGCATGCTGGTGATCTTATCTCTCCCATTATATTCCTTTCTCTGCGAAAGAACAAGAAGTATCTTCATGTCTGACATGAAAAAACAGATTTTTGATCTTCCTTACCACTCCTGAAAGAACGAGACGAGCTTTGCCCAGTTTTCGCGCCTTGCTTTACAGCACAGCGCCTGTTCTGTCAAGAGATGAAACGTTTTTCGTGCATTGCGAAAAATGTTTCGGTTCACATGCTCTGCGGCTCGATCTTCACCGTTCTGCCGCCCAGGTTTTCGTAAATGCGGTGGGAGACTGAGATCACCGTGCGGCCTGCAGAGGCGCGGCGCAGTGCTTCCAGCACACGGGCTTCCGTTTCAGCGTCCAGATTTGCCGTGACCTCGTCCAGCAAAAGCACAGCCGGGTCCGCCGCCGCAGCGCGGGCAATGGACAGCAGCTGCCACTCGCCCTGCGAAAACATGCCATCGCTGCAAACGGTGTCGCAGCCTTCCGGCAGGGCCTGAATGGCTTCGTCAATGCCTGCAAGCTTTGCCGCATTCCATGCCATCTCTGCAGTGATCTGCGGATCGCCCAGCGTGATCTGCTCCAGCACGGTGCCCGGCACACGGGAGAAATGCTGCTCCACGCAGCCGATGCAGGTGCGGCGCTCGCGGTCGGTGATGCGTGCCACATCCACGCCGCCAATGGTAACAGTGCCCGCCTGCGGCTGGTACAGGCCCAGCAGAAGCTTGAACACCGTGCTCTTGCCCGCACCGGTGCGGCCCACCAGCGTGACCTGCCCGCCCTGCTTTACCGTCATGGAGAAATCACTCAGGACGGGCTTTTCGCCATAGCCGAAGGTCACATGCGCAAGCTCCACATCCCCGCGCGCAGCGGTCCGGCGCTCGGCAGGGATCGTGCGCTCCGGCTGAGCGAGAAAGGCATCGATGCGCTTGACACCCGCCATGGCCGACTGGATGGTCTGGGATCTCCATGCCAAGGCTTTCAATGGGAGCAAAAATGCGGGAAATGTAGTTGATGATCGCCACCGAGGTACCCACCGACATCCCAAAGAATGTAAGCACCATGGCATTGCCGGAAGCGGAAAGCAGCATCACGATGCCTGCCACCACCGCGTTCAGCGCCAGCACCACCGGCGAATAGATGGCATCGTAAAAATTGGTGCGCTCCATAGCGGCGTAGCTCTCGCCGATGCAGCGGTCATAGCGGCGTTCCCTATAGCTTTCCAGCCCCAGTGCCCGGATGGTGCGGATGTTGTGCAGCGTCTCCGGCACCTGACCGGAGACAGCCGCAACGGCACGGCGGTTATCCAGTTGTGCGGCCAGCATCCGCTTTTGCACATGGCGGGTGAACACCGCAAACAGCGGCAGCACCAGCAGCAGCACCAGCGCAATGCCGGTGTTTTTTACCGCGATGACCGCCATGATGGAAATGATGCGGCAGGCATCTGCCGCCATGCTGATGATGCCGGAGGTGAACAGCGCTTCCACCGTGTCCACATCGCCGGAAAAGCGTGCCGCCACCTCGCCGGGGTTCTGGCCTGCCAGCGTGCTTGCGGGCAGCCGGGTAAGCTTCCGGGACATTTCCGACCGCAGCGCGTGGGTCATTTTCTGGCCAAAGAGCACCAGCAGGCTTTCCTGCGCGGAGGAAAGCCCCCCTTCCAGCGCCAGACTACCAAAGTAAAGCAGCACTGCTGCAAAGGTGAGCGGGATGCCTGCGGTGAGCCGGTCAATGATACCGGCCAGCAGCAGCGGCGGCAGCAGTGATGCCACCACCGATGCCGCCACGCACAGGATGGTGCCCGCCGTGAGCAGATGATGCGACATAGCGGCCATGCGGATGGCTTCAAATACGCCGTTATCCTTTTTACTCTTCATCCAGATCGCCTTCTTTCTGCACCGTCTGGCTCTCGTACAGCTGGCGGTACAGCGGAACCGTTTCCATCAGCTGGGCATGGGTACCAACGGTGGTTTTACCGCCGTCCATAAAGATCACTTTCTGCATCTGCGGGAAGTGGTACAGCCGGTGCGAGATGAGGAAGACCACCTTATCCTTTGCATCGCTCTGCAAATCGTCAAACACGGTATCCTCGGTATGGCGGTCCAGCGCAGAGAACGGGTCGTCCAGGATCAGCACCGGGCGCGGGTGGGCCAGCGTTCTTGCCAGTGCCAAGCGCTGGGCCTGACCGCCGGAAAGGCGGGTGCCGCTGGGGCCGATGACGGTATCCACACCGTTCTCCATGGCCAGCACTTCGCCGTCCAACGCGGCAGCAGCAAGCCACGGCATGGCATCCTGTTCACTGCCGCAGAGAACATTGTTCTGCACTGTATCGGCGCTCAGCTCCGGATCATGGCCCAAGTAACCAACGGTGGCAGAGATCTGCCGCGGGGTCAGGGCAGCAAATTCCGTTTTGCCAAATTTTGCCGAGCCGCCGTAGGGTGCTTCGCACAGGAACACCCTGCCAAAGGTGGATTTGCCGCAGGCCACCGGGCCGGTGATGCCAATGATATCACCGGGGTGCGCCGTCAGGCTCAGGCCGGAAAAGATGGGTCCTTCGCCATAGGCAAAGGAGAGGTTTTCCAGCGTCACGTCCTGCGCCGCCGGGATATGCAGGGCTTCCAGCTGTTCCGGCTGCTTCATCAGCGGCTTGATGCGCTTCCACGAGACCTCGGCTTTCTGCACCGAGTTGAACAGCTTTGCTACCTTGGAGGATTTGACCACCAGTTTCGTGAAGCAGGAAAGGAAGGTGGTGAACGCCGCAATGTCCCATGTGCTCCAGCCGGAGCCGAGCACATTTTTAGCGCCGAACCACAAAATGAACAGCACGCCTGCCTCGGACGCTGCCAGATACAGCGGCGGCAGAGCGGACTGCCACACATTGTTGCGCACGGCTGTTTTTTCGTAGGTGTTCAGGGCTTCCTCGTACTTTTCTACGCGGGCATCCTCACAGCCGTAAATGCGGTAGGTCACAGCATTCCGGGCGCGGTCGAGGGTGGCAGCGCTCAGCGCACTTGCCGCCTTTTTGTACGCCGCACCGGCGCGCTGCACCGGCTTTTTCATCCATGCCGCGCACATGTAGGAAAACGGCGTGAACAGCAGGCTGAGCAGCGCCAGCCGCCAGTCGTACACCAGCAGCATCACAGCATAGCCCACCAGCGCCACGCCGGTATCAAAGATCTCGGTGGTGAACTTGCGCATCCCCTCTACGCAGTCGTCCACATCCGAGATGGCCTTGGTCATCAGTTCACCGGCGCCTTCTTTTTCCAGCGCCGCCCGGCTCTGCCGCACCAGATTGGCATACAGGATGCCCTTCATCCGGCGGTTGATGTTGTTGGCAAAGCGGCGGACATAAAAGCGCTTGATAAAGCGCGCCGCCTGCACCGCCAGCGTGACCACGATATAGGCCAGCACCAGCATGGCCATTTTTGCCGCCGTCTCGCTGCCGCCCAGAATGTCGGCAAGGCACTGGGCCAGCCGGCCCTCGAACCAAGCGTTGCCAGCAGGCCGATGTTATACACAAGGCCCGACAGCGTGACAAAGGCCAGCGGAAGCCACTCTGCTTTGAAATAGAAGAGCACCCTGTCCGGGCGGAACGTTTTATCCTTTTTCATGAGCAGCCTCACCTCCTGCAGCTTTCCGGAAATGCGGGAAGCCCGCGCGGCTCTCGGTCTTGGATGCTGTGTACAGCTTGTTCAGCGCAGCGGCAAAGGCAGCGGCTTCCTCGGCGGTGAGCACATTGGTCAGGTATTCGTAAAAGGCCGCTTCGATCTCTGCCTTGGAGAATCTCAGGCTTTCCGCTTTTTTGGTGGGGTACAGCAGCTGGCTGCGCCGGTCGCTGGGGGCATCTCTGCGGATCAAAAGACCCTTTGCTTCCAGATTTTTTGTCCGCCGCGCAATGGCAGCCTTATCTGCGTGCAGCAGTTCCGTCAGCTGTGCCTGCGTGCAGCCGGGGTGATGCCGCACTGCATGGATCAGGTCGATCTCTGCTGTGCCGACCCCTTCCTCCCGCATCGTGAGCAGGACCAGTTTTTCCGCTTCGCGTGCGATCTTTGTGATTTTTCGTTCCGTAATATCCATAGGCTCCTCCGGGCTTCATTGCAGGAAGTTGTATCTACATCGTTGTATGTACAATCAATAGTATAGCATCTCGTTTCCAAAATGCAAACAGTTCTTTTTGTGCCCGTATTTTTGCAATGCCGGCAGGCTCCACGCCCAGTGCATGGGCCGCGCCTGTACAGACCAGCCATGTGCTGCGGCATTGCCCGCTTTTGGCGTTTGCCGCAGTCCTTTCCCACATCGGGGCCATCACAAGCCCATTTCCATATCATGTCAACAGGTTTATAGCATCAAAACAGCCCTGACCGTGTCCGCTGTAAAAGCAGGCAGACGATCAGGACTGTTTTTCCGTATTTCTTTATTTCAGCCGGTCAGCAGGCATCCACATTCTTGGTGACCATCACGTCACTGTCCAGCCCGCAGACGTTGTGCAGCACGATGGTGCCCGCCTTGACGGGGGCGGTCAGCACCACCTTGCGGATCTCGTCCATCACCGGAAAGATCATATCCTTGGGGACGGCCTTGGTCAGGCGCACGCTGGTAACAGGCAGCTCGCCGCCCTTGACCAGCACTGAGCTGGCGATGGTGCGGCGGGGCGCAGTCAGCTCCTGACGGACATACTGTTCGCCGCGGGGGCAGGTGTGACCGGTGACCGAGATCACCTGACCATTTTCAACTTCGGCTTCGATCTCGCAGCCGTTGGGGCAGACGATACAGGTAAATTGCTTTTTCATTCCACCGACACCTCCAGTGCGCCCGTTTCCTGCAGCTTGGCAGCAGAGACCTTGAACTGGATCATCTCCGCAGGAATGGCTTTCTTCATCTTCTTGGCAGCAACTTCCACACCGTTCTGGCGCACCACGATGCGGCAGTCACGGTAGTGGTTCCGCACGCGCAGCGACAGGCTAAAGTCGTTCTTGCCGCTGACCTTCTGCGGGATGGTGTGGCCCACGCCCTCGCCGCACTTCACGTCCAGCGTGCAGGGGTCGATGCCCTTGCCCTCAACGTAGGCGGCAGCATGGCGTGCCAGTGCCTCGGACTCCATGGAAACAAAGTCCACCAGATCATGCACATGCAGCACATTGCCGGCAGAGAACACGCCGGGCACGTTGGTCTGCAGGTTCTCGTCCACCACAGCGCCGTTGGTGTGGGGGTCAATGGCGATGCCGGCATCCTCCAGCAGCTTGTTCTCCGGGATCAGGCCCACGGAGAGGATCAGCGTATCACACTTGTACTCCTTCTCGGTGCCGGGGATGGGCCGACGGTTCGCGTCCACCTCGGAGATGGTCACGCCGGTCAGACGGTCACGGCCATGGATCTCGGTGACGGTGTGGCTGAGATAGAGCGGGATATTGTAGTCATCCAGACACTGCACGATGTTGCGCGGCAGGCCGGAGGGGTAAGGCATCAGCTCGAACACTGCCTGCACATGAGCGCCTTCCAGCGTCATGCGGCGTGCCATGATCATGCCGATATCGCCGGAGCCAAGGATGACGACCTCCTTGCCGGGCATCCGGTTGTAGAGGTTCATGTAAGCCTGCGCGGTGCCTGCGGTGAACACGCCCGCCGGACGCTCGCCGGGAATGCCCAGTGCGCCGCGGCTGCGCTCCTTGCAGCCCATGGCAAGCACCACAGCCTTTGCCTGATACTGGCGCAGGCCGCTGCGGGTGGATGCGGTGACGACACGATCCTCCGTCAGGCTCAGCACCGTGGCGCTGGTCTCGTAAGGGATCTCACGCTTGTTCACTTCATCAATGAACGCCTGTGCATATTCCGGGCCGGACAGGCTCTCGCCGAAGCGGCCCAGACCGAAACCGTCATGGATGCACTGGCGCAGGATGCCGCCCAGCATCGCCTCGCGCTCCAGAATGATCATGTTGCGGATGCCCTGCTTGTGCAGCTCCACCGCTGCGGCAAGACCTGCAGGGCCGCCGCCGATAATCACAACGTCTTTCTGTTCCATCGCTCAGTTCTCCTCCTTCCGCATATTGCCGGTGAGTACCCATGACCCCTGACGGCTGTAACGCACATTCTCCGGCTCGGTGCCCAGCTCCTGCTCAATGAAGTGTTCGATCTTCATCTGGCAGAAGCCGCCCTGACAGCCGCCCATCATGGCGCGGGTGCGGTACTTGATGCCGGTCATGGTGGAAACGCCCAGCGGGTTGTGGATAGCCTGCAGGATCTCCGCCTTGGTCACTTCCTCACAACTGCAGATCATCTCGCCGTAATCGGGGTCCTGCGCGATGAGCTCTGCCTGCTGTTCTGGCGTGCACTCGGCAAACTTGACGATGCCCTTGTGGTGCGGGTCAAAGTCTGGGTTTTCCTCAAACTTTTCGCGCTCCTGCATCAGACCGATGACGTAGCGGGCCAGCGGCACGCTGCCGGTCAGGCCCGGGGATTCAATGCCCACGAGGTTGACGGCATTGGGTGCCACGTCGTCCCGGATCTCCACCTTCCAGTCCTGAATGGCACCGTTTTCATCCACCCACTTGGGCTGGATGCCGGCGAAGGTGCGGATCTGATCCTTTTTGAAGATGTGGGGCCACAGCTTTGCGCCCTCCACGGCCAGACTGTCCATGTTGGCCTGCGGCACACCGTAGTCGTCCAGCACATCGGTGTTCTCCGCGTCCGGGCCAACAGTCACGTTGCCGTCCACGGTGGGGGTGATGTGGATGCCCATATAGGTGTTGCTGGGCACCGGGTACACCGGCATGGGCAGCAGCTTGCCCATGCGCTTGTGCAGGATGATGTAGTTGCTGCGGGAGCCGATGACACGGTAGCCGGTCAGGCCCAGCAGGTCGGAGATCTGCTTTGCGCCCAGACCAGCGGCGTTGACCACCCAGCGGGTGCAGAAATCGCCATGGGCAGTATGCAGGTAGTACAGCTCATTTTCCCGGGTGATAGCCTCTACCTTGTGGTCAAAGAAGAAGTCCACGCTGTTGGCGTGTGCGTTCTCGGCCAGAGCCACCGTGTACAGGAACGGGTCCATGATGCCGCTGTTTTTGGACCACATGGCAAACTTGCCCACCACGGCGGGCACCAGCTCGTGCAGCTTTGCTTCATCGATCATCTCCAGGCCGGTGCAGCCGTTGACAGCGCCCTGCTTCATGGTGCGCTCCAGCTGCTCCATGTCCTCGGGGGTGTTGCCCACCAGCACCTTGCCGCAACGCTTGAACGGGAAGTTCAGCTCTTCGGCCAGCTGGCCCATGATCTTGTTGCCTTCTACGCAGCACTTCGCTTTCAGGCTGCCAATGGGGTTGGCAAAGCCGCCGTGCACCACCGCAGAGTTGCGGCCACTGGTCTCGTTGCAGACATCCAGATTTTTTTCCAGCACTGCAATGCTCAATTTGTAGCGCGAAAGTTCGCGTGCAATGGCGCTGCCCACGACACCCGCACCGATGATGACCACATCGTATTGTTTTTTCATGGTATCCACCTTTCTTCCTGATTTGGAGATCCGGCTTTGTGTTATATATTTCATTGACTAAAATATATAACATTTCATAATCTCTGTCAAGCCGTTTCCGGCAAAAAACTGCACAAAAAAATGCCGCATCTTTTGGCATAGATACGGCATTTCTGAACGTGATACGGTTGTTTCAGGCTTTGAAATAGTGTGGGAATGCTTCCCGGATCGCAGAAAGGTTCTCCGTGTAGCGCTGCATATGCTGCCCGGCAATGCGGTGTGCTGCCGCCGCATCCTTCTGTTCAATGGCTTTCAGCAGGCTGACGTGATCTTCGTAGATCGTTTTTGCGGGCCTGCAGCGGAAGCTGAGGATGGTGGTGCGGTCAAAATGCGGAGCCAGATTTTCCACCAGATCGTACCAGTACGGGCAGCCGCACTGCACATAAAGCAGCCGGTGGAACCCCTTGTCCAGCTCAAAGATCTTTTCTTCCTGTGCACGCTCAATGTACATGCGCCAGAGCGCCACGTTCTCCCACAGCTGGTCGATATCCGCCGGGGTCAGCTTTTCGCACGCCATGCGGGCGATCTCTGCTTCCAGCACAGCGCGCAGATGGCGCACTTCTTCCACCAGCTCTGCATCGATGAGAGAAACATAGGTGCCGATCTTGGGCCGGATCTCAATGAGCCGCCGCTGCGCCAGCTCCAGCTCTGCTTCCCGGAAGGGGGTGCGGCTCACCCCCAGCTGTTCGCACAATTCCGGCTCGTTCAGTTTTTCACCCGGCTCCAGACGGGTATTGATAATATTATCGATCAATACCCGCAGAACAAAACTTTTTGCAGATTCATGCTCTCTGCGCTCTGAAATCGTAATCATCGGAAGGCTCCTTTCCCTCACAGGGAAACACTGTTCTCAGACTGCTGGGTCAAGTATACCACACTGCACACCGGCGTAAAAGAGGACAATATATAAAAGGAAGAAAACTGTGTCAGAATTGTAAAAGATAAAATATTTTAACTATTATTCTTGACTTATCCAACGATTCGGCTATAATGGTCGTGTTCGCAAGAAACTTCAAAAAATTTAGATATTCAAAACAAATCAAAGGAGACTACTACCATGACGTTTGAAGAAATGAAGAAGATCGTTGTTGATACCCTGAACTGCGACGAGGACAAGGTGACCATGGAGGCCAGCCTGACCGAGGATCTGGAGGCCGACAGTCTGGATGCCGTGGAGCTGAACATGGCTCTGGAAGATGCCTGCGGCGTGTCCATCCCGGACGAAGAGCTGGCAAAGCTCAAGACCGTGGGCGATATCTACAACTACATCACTGCACATATCTGAGGCAAAAAGCAATGAACGATATCCGAGATCTTTTCCCCGGCCGAATGCGGGAGCGCACCTTCCAGCTGAAGGCCAAGCGGGATGCCGGTGCCGTCTGGCACGAGCAGCAGTTTGTGGAGTGCAAGCAGTGCGGCCGCCGCGCCGCACGCACCCTGTGGGCAAGAAGCCTTTACGTCTGCCCCAACTGCGGCTACCACATGCCCATTGGCGGGTACTACCGGCTCAGTCTGGTGCTGGACCACGGCAGCTTCCGGGAACTGGATGCCGACCTTGCTCCGCAGGATGTGCTGCATTTTCCGGGCTACCGTGAAAAGCTTGCCACCGCCCAGAACAAGACCGGCCTGCGCGAAGCCGCTGTAACGGCCACCGGCCGCATCGGCGGGGTGGCCTGCGTGGCTGCCGTGCTGGACAGCCGCTTTTTCATGGGCAGCATGAGCACTGCCGTGGGCGACAAGATCACCCGCGCCATCGAGTACGCCGCCGCAAAGCACCTGCCGCTGGTTATTTTTTCGGCCAGCGGCGGCGCGCGGATGCAGGAGGGCATTTTCAGCCTGATGCAGATGGCAAAGACCAGTGCCGCCATCCAGCGCTTTTCGGCAAAGGGCGGGTTGTACATCAGTGTGCTCACCCACCCCACCACCGGCGGTGTGACGGCCAGCTTTGCAAGCCTTGGCGACATCATGCTGGCAGAGCCCGGTGCGCTGATCGGCTTTGCAGGTCCGCGGGTCATTGAGCAGACCATTGGCGAAAAGCTGCCTGCCGGATTCCAGCGCAGCGAGTTCCAGATGGAGCACGGCTTTGTGGATCAGGTGGTGCCCCGCAGCCAGCTGCGGGATACCCTGATCCAGGTCTTGCAGCTCCATGCAGGAGGAAAACACGAATGATCAAGGAAATTTTAGAGCAGCTGGCTCCGCTGGATGCCCAGATCGCCGCGCTGAAAGGCAGCGGCAACGAGATGGATGCCATCACGGCCCATGCCTCCGAGCTGGCAGAGCTGGCTGTGGAAGAGGACGAGATCCTGCGCACCTGCGGCCCGCTGACCGCCGAGGATCGGGTGTTTCTGGCCCGGCACCCGGAGCGCCCCCACATTGATGAGACTGTTTCTGCCCTGTTCACCGACTTCTTTGAGCAGCGCGGCGACCGTCAGTGCAAGGAAGACCCTGCCATTCTGGGCGGCATCGCCCGTTTTCACGGATTGCCGGTGACGGTCATCGGCCACCGCAAGGGCAGTACACTGGAAGAAAATCTGGCCTGTAACTTTGGTATGCCGGGGCCGGAGGGCTACCGCAAGGCCCTGCGCCTGATGAAGCAGGCCGAAAAGTTTGGCCGGCCCATCATCACCTTCATTGACACGCCGGGCGCTTACCCCGGCAAGGATGCCGAGGAGCGCGGTCAGGGCGAAGCCATTGCACGCAACCTGATGGAAATGAGCGGCCTGACCGTGCCGGTCATTGCCGTTGTCACCGGCGAAGGCTCTTCCGGCGGTGCGCTGGCACTGGGTGTGGCAAACCACATCCTCATGCTGGAAAATGCCGTTTACTCGGTGCTCAGCCCCGAGGGCTTTGCCAGCATTCTGTGGAAGGATGCTTCCCGCAGCGGCGAAGCCTGCGAGATGATGAAGCTGACCGCGCAGGATCTGTACAGCGATGGCATCGTGGAGCAGGTGATCCCGGAACCGTTGGGCGGCGCACAGCGCAGCCACGCAGCCTTGTTTGAACAGTTGGATGTTGCTTTGCGGGTGCACCTGAAAGAGCTGTGCCGCATGAGCGGCCGCCAGCTGGCCGACCAGCGCTATAAAAAATACCGCCAGATCGGAGAAACGAGGAACGCATGAGTGGTTTACAGCTGATCGCCACCGGCGGGGCCATCCCCGGCCGAACGGTCACCAACGAAGATCTGAGCCGCATGGTGGATACCAGTGACGAGTGGATCACCAGCCGCACCGGCATCCGCACCCGGCACTGGTGCACGGAGGATGAATCTGCCGCCACGCTGGCCATTTCCGCCGCAAAGCAGGCTTTGGCCCGCAGCGGCCTTGCCCCTGCGCAGATCGGGTGCTGCATCTGTGCCACCCTGTCCGCCCCAGACGCGACCCCCAGTGTAGCCTGTCAGGTGCAGGCGGCGCTGGGCCTTCCCGAGGACCGGCCTGCGCTGGATGTCAACGCGGCCTGTTCCGGCTTCCTCTACGGCATAGCGTGGCGCGGGGACTGCTGACAACTTTGGGTGGACAGTATGCCCTCGTCATTGGGTGCGAAGCCCTTTCCCGCCTGATGGACCCCGCCGACCGCTCCACCTGTGTACTGTTTGGGGATGGAGCCGGTGCTGCCATTTTTCAGCTGTCGGGCACTCCCTTTGCTCTGACGCTGGGCGCGCGCGGCAGCGATGTTCTCCATGCGGGCGGGCCGAACCGCACAGGTTCTGCGCCCATCACCATGGACGGCAAGGCCGTATTCCGCTTTGCAGTGGATGCCCTGCCCAAGTGCCTGCACACTGTGCTGGATGAAACACAGCTGACCCTCGATGATCTTGAGTGGGTGGTCTGCCATCAGGCCAACAGCCGCATCATCGACCACTGCGTGCGGGCGCTGAAGGCCGACCCGGCAAAGTTCTACAAGAACATGGACCGCCACGGCAACACCAGCGCCGCCAGCATCCCGGTGGCCCTGAACGAGCTTGCCGAGAACGGGCAGCTGCAGCCGGGCCAGCTTCTGGCCTGCATCGGCTTTGGCGGCGGCCTGACATGGGGCGGCATGATTGTGGAATACGACCCTCTCAGGCGCTGATGCGCCAGCTCCCCCGAAGGGGGAGCTTTATGGGCGGGTAGGGTCAGTGTGCCTTCCAAGAGAAGGTCCAGCTGACAGAAAAGCAGAAAAAAGCTCCCCCCTCGGGGGAGCTGTCAATGCCGGAAGGCATTGACTGAGAGGGTTTTTCAATGAAACTTTTAAATGAAATTCTAGGCACAAAATACCCCATCATTCAGGGCGGCATGGCCAACATTGCCACCGGCGAGTTTGCCGCCGCCTGCTCCAACGCGGGTGCGCTGGGCATCATTGGCGCGGGCGGCATGAACGCCGACACCCTGCGCCAGAGCATCCGCCGCTGCAAAGAGCTGACCGACAAGCCTTTTGGCGTGAACATCATGCTCATGCATCCGCAGGCAGATGAGTTTGCCAAGATCGTGGTGGAAGAGGGCGTGCCCGTTGTGACCACCGGTGCAGGCAACCCGGGCAAATATATCCCCGCGTGGAAAGCGGCAGGCATCAAGGTGATCCCGGTTGTCGCCGCCGCCGTGCTGGCAAAGCATCTGGAGCCGCTGGGCATCGATGCTGTCATTGCTGAGGGCACCGAGAGCGGCGGCCATGTGGGCGAAATGGCTACCATGGCGCTGGTGCCGCAGGTGGTGGATGCCGTAAATGTACCCGTCATTGCAGCTGGCGGCATCGCCGATGGCCGCCAGCTGGCAGCAGCTCTGGCTCTGGGTGCCTGCGGCGTGCAGGTAGGCACCTGCCTGCTGGTGAGCGAGGAGTGCCCCATCCATGAAAATTACAAAGCCGCCCTGCTCAAGGCCAAGGACAGCGATACCATCGTGACCGGCCGAAGCGTGGGTGCGCCGGTGCGGGTGCTGAAAAACCGAATGAGCCGCGAATATGTCCGGCAGGAAAACGCCGGTGCCGACAAGATGGAGCTGGAAAAGTACACCCTTGGCAGCCTGCGCCGCGCCGTGTTTGAGGGCGACACCACCACCGGAAGCCTGATGGCCGGTCAGGTGGCAGGCATGCTGCACGAGGTGCGCCCGGTGGCAGATATTCTTGCAGACCTGTGGAACGGCGGGAGGCAGCGCATTGCCGCGCTGAGCACCGAATGCTGACCCTCGGCAGAAAGACCCTGTCTGTGCCCATCCTACAGGGCGGCATGGGTGTGGGCGTTTCCCTCGGCGGGCTGGCCGGTGCTGTTGCAGCCTGCGGCGGCATGGGGTGCATCTCCACCGCCGATGCAGGCTACCGGGAGCCGGACTTTGCCCGCGACCCGGCAAGCGCCAACCACCGTGCACTGACAGCGGAAATTAAAAAAGCAAAGCAGATCGCAAAGGGCGCGGGCATGGTAGCCATCAACGCCATGGTGGCAACGCAGGATTATGCGTCCGCGATCCGCACCGCTGTGGAAGCGGGCGTAGACGCGGTGGTGTCCGGCGCAGGCCTGCCGTTGGAGCTGCCCGGCATCGTGGGCACAACGGATGTTGCCATCGCGCCCATCGTTTCCAGCGGAAGAGCCGCAAAACTCATCCTGCGCCGCTGGGCCAAGGAGTTTGGCCGCACCGCTGATTTTGTGGTGATCGAAGGCTGCAAGGCAGGCGGACACCTCGCTTTGCCGAAGATGACCTGCTGGCAGGCAAATGCCAGACCCTCGATGACATTCTGCCCGAGGTGCTGGCCGAGGTAAAGCCCTTTGAAGCACAGTTTGGCCACAGCATCCCCGTGTTTGTGGCAGGCGGAGTGTATACCGGTGCCGATATGGCCCACTTTACCGCAATGGGCGCTGCGGGCGTACAGCTTGCTACCCGCTTTATCACCACCTACGAGTGCGACGCATCCCAGGGCTACAAGGACGTTCTGCTGAACGCCCGGCCCGAGGATGTACGGATCATCCACAGCCCGGTGGGAATGCCGGGCCGTGCACTGAACACCCCGCTGGTGCAGGCGCTGGCAGAGGGGACCCGCTTTCCTCCCCGGCACTGTGCCCGCTGCCTGAAGACCTGCGACCCCGCCAAGGTGCCCTACTGCATCACCCACGCGCTCATCGAAGCCGTAAAGGGCAATGTGGAGGAGGGCCTGTTCTTCTGCGGGGCCAACGTGGGCAGGCTGGACCGGATGCGCACGGTACAGGAGCTGATGGATGAACTTGTGACCGAATGGAGGCAAAATCAATGAAGCTTGCCGTTTTATATGCCGGTCAGGGGGCACAGCACCCCGGCATGGGCAAAGAATTTTACGAAGGCTCTCCCGCGTTCCGGGCGGCATTTGACAGTGCAGAGCTGGACTTCGATCTGCACCGCGTCTGCTTTGAGGACCCGGACGGCCTTTTGAATCAGACCGAATACACCCAGCCCTGCATGGTGGCCTTTGCCTGCGGCGTGACCGCAGTGCTGGCCCAGCAGGGCGTGAAACCCGCTTATGTGGCCGGGCTTTCGCTGGGCGAATACTCCGCGCTGGAAGCTGCCGGGGTGTTCACCGCAAAGCAGGCCATCGAGCTGGCCGCTTACCGCGGCAAAGCCATGGCCGAAGCTGCAAAGGGCATTGACTGCGGCATGACCGCCGTGCTGAACCTTGACCGGCAGGCACTTGCCGCCTGCTGTGAGCAGGCGGCAGAGCTGGGCTGCGTGCAGATCTGCAACTACAACTGCCCGGGTCAGCTGGTCATCGGCGGCGAGAAAGCCGCTGTGGACAAAGCCGCCGCACTGGCCAAAGAAGCCGGTGCCCGCCGCTGCATCCCGCTCAAGGTGAGCGGCCCGTTCCACACCCGCCTCATGGCTCCCGCCGGGGATGCACTGGCAAAGCGTTTTTCGTCTGAGCCCTTTGGCGAGATGCAGGTGCCGGTGCTGTTCAACTGCCTTGGCCGTGAAAAAGCTGAGCAGGACAACATCCCCGCCCTGCTCGTGAAGCAGGTGCAGAGCAGCGTTTACATGGAAGATACGCTCCACCGCCTCGGTGAGCTGGGCGTAGACCATATTCTGGAAGTCGGCCCGGGCAGTGCTCTGGCTGGCTTTGTGAAAAAGACCCTGCCCGGCGTGGTCTGCGCTTCGGTGGAGACCCCGGAGCAGCTGAACGCCGCACTGACAGCATGGAAGGAAGAGCTATGAGCGAAGAAACGATCATCCGCACCGCCGTTGTTACTGGCGGAAGCCGGGGCATTGGCCGGGCTGTGTGCATCCAGCTGGCAAAGCAGGGCTGCAATGTCGTGGTGAATTACTGCCACGGCGAAGCTGCAGCTGCCGAGACGGTGGCTCTGTGCAAGGCCGAAAACGCAGATGCCGTGGCTGTGCAGGCCGATGTTTCCACTGCCGAGGGCTGCAAAGCACTCTTTGAACAGGCGGTGAACGCCTTTGGCCGGGTGGATATCCTTGTGAACAACGCGGGCATTACCCGCGATAATCTGATCCTGCGCATGAGCGAAGAGGACTTCGATGCAGTGCTGAACGCAAACCTCAAGGGTGCGTTCCTCTGCTGCAAGGAGGCCGCCCGCCGCATGGTGCGCCAGCGCTGGGGCCGCATCGTGAACCTTTCCAGTGTGGTGGCCCTGCGGGGCAACGCCGGCCAGACCAATTACGCCGCCAGCAAGGCGGGCCTGATCGGCCTGACCAAAAGCCTTGCCCGCGAGCTGGCAAGCCGCAATGTGACCGTGAATGCGGTCGCGCCGGGCTTTATCGAGACCGACATGACCGCCGCCCTGCCGGAAGCCGTCCGTGCCGAAATGGCAAAGGGCATCCCCGCAGGCCGCGCAGGAAAGCCGGAGGATGTGGCAAATGCAGTGGCATTTTTTGCCGCAGAACAAAGCAGCTATCTCACCGGGCAGGTGCTCTGTGCAGACGGCGGCATGGCAATGTAAAAGGAGAAAACTCTCATGGAAAAACGCAGAGTCGTGATCACCGGCCTTGGCACCGTGAACCCGCTGGGCAACAACACCACCGACAGCTGGGCCGCTGCCAAAGCGGGCAAATGCGGCATCGGCCCCATTACCCAGTTCGATACCACCGATTTTAAATGTAAGCTGGCAGGCGAGGTGAAGGGCTTTGACCCGGAAACCATCGTGGACAAAAAGGAAGCCCGCAAGATGGCCCGCTTTACCGTTCTGGCCCTTGCTGCCGCCGCTGAAGCAGTTGCAGACAGCGGTCTGGACACCGAAGCGGAAGCCAAACAGATCGGTGTCATCCTTTCCAGCGGCATCGGCGGTCTGCCCACCATTGAGGAGCAGCACACCCGTGGTGAAGAGAAGGGCATGGAAAAGGTAAGCCCCTATTTCGTGCCCATGTCCATTGCCAACATGGCAGCGGCACAGGTGGCCATCCGCTTTGGTCTGAAGGGCATGTGCACCTGCCCGGTGACGGCCTGCGCCGGCGGCACCAATGCCGTAGGCGATGCCTTCCACCGCATCCGTGACGGCTACGAGACCGCCATGGTCTGCGGCGGTGCAGAGAGCTGCATCAGCCCTCTGGGCATCGGCGGCTTTACCAGCATGAAAGCGCTTTCCACTGCGACCGATCCGGATGCAGCCAGCCTGCCCTTTGACGCGCGGCGCGGCGGCTTCGTGATGGGCGAAGGCAGCGGTGTGCTGGTGCTGGAAGAGCTGGAACATGCCCGTGCCCGCGGTGCGCACATCTACGCCGAGATGGTGGGCTACGGTGCCAACTGCGACGCCTACCACTTCACCGCCCCCGCCCCCGGCGGCGCAGGTGCCATCGACTGCATGGCGCTGACGCTGGCGGATGCAGGCATCGCACCGGAGCAGGTGGATCACATCAACGCCCACGGCACCGGCACCCACATGAACGATGCCTGCGAGACCGCCGCCATCCATGCGGTGTTCGGCGAACACGCAAAGCAGCTGACTGTGGTAAGCACCAAGAGCATGACCGGCCATCTGCTGGGCGGTGCGGGCGGCATTGAAGCCGTATTTACAGCGCTGGCCCTGCATGACCAGTTTGCGCCGCCCACCATCCACTATGAGCAGCCCGATCCCGAATGTGATCTGGACTATGTGCCGAACACTGGCCGTGCGCAGGCCATGACCCACGCACTGAGCAACAGTCTGGGCTTTGGCGGGCACAACGCCTGCATCGCCCTGCGCAGATGGGAGGGCTGACCCATGGCAGAACCCCGCACCGTGCGTGCAGACGCAAACGCCCTGAACAGTGAGGAGATCGCGGCGCTTCTGCCGCACCGCTATCCCTTTGCCCTTGTGGACCGCATTTTGGACTACGAGCCGGGCCAGTGGGCCATCGGCCGCAAGTGCGTGAGCCGCAATGAGGAATTTTTCTGCGGACATTTTCCCGGCCAGCCGGTGATGCCGGGAGTGCTCATTCTGGAAGCACTGGCCCAGACCGGCGCGGTGGCAGCGCTCAGCCTGCCGGAGAACAAGGGCAAACTGGCCCTCTTCGGCGGCATCAAGAATGCCCGCTTCCGCAAACAGGTCACCCCCGGCGATGTGCTCACCCTGCACTGTGAACTGGTAGAGCAGCACGGCCCGGTGGGCGTGAGCAAAGCCTCGGCGTGGGTGGACGGCAAGTGCGCCGCCACCGCCGAGCTGACCTTTGTGCTGACCGACCCCAACGTCTAAAAACACCCCTGTGAGTTTAAAAAAGCTCACAGGGGTGTTTTCCGTTATTTTACCATTGAGAAGCCGCTTTGCTCTCTCAGCCAAGCGCCGCATCCAGAACCATCAGTGGTGCCCCACCAGATAGGCCACCCGTTCGATCTGCGCCGCCGTCATGCCGTTATCCGCCAGAAATTCCCGCACCAGCGGAGCACTCTCCTGCTCCTGATACTTTCCATTGGTGTTACTGCAATGGTAGGATCGCATATTTACTGATTTCTGTATCTGTTCAGGACAGCATCCGGGATATGGCAGTAACTGCAGTCTTCAGGGTGCCGTTCCAGATGGTGCTGATGCTCCTCAGCGCTCCGGACATAATTTGTCAGCGGCAGCACTTCCAGCATGATCTTGTCCCGGTCCTCCCGGCCGTTTATAAAAGCTCTTGCTTCTTCCAGATGTCTGGGATCTGTACTGTACAGCCCTGTCCGGTACTTTTTTCCAACGTCCACGCCCTGTTTGTTCAGGCTGTAGGGGTCGATGATCTCAAACAGGTGTGCCATCAGTTCTGAAATGCTTGTGTTTTTCTCATCATAGACCACTTTTACGCATTCTGCATATCCATCGTATGGGCCATCCAGAGAACTCGTTGTTCCGTTGGCTCTGCCGGCTTCAGTCATCTGTACACCAGGCACTGTGTCAAAAAAATGCTGTACGCCCCAAAGGCATCCGCCTGCGATATAGACCGTTTCCATCTTGATTTTCCCCCTCCTGTTGATCATATATCAGCTTTGCTCCTATTCTACCACGCTTTCCCACTGTCGGAAAGATCTCGGAAAACAAAAATGGCCCAGGAGGGCTTATCGCAGCTCTCCGGGGCCGCCTTGTGCAGAGTGATTTTCTCTCGATGGGCTTCCAGAAATGCTTTGCTGTAATCAGCTTGCGTGAACCACAGCGGAAGGACCCTCATAAGATACAGAAAAGATTTCTGTATTTTTCTTGACAGTTTTCCCATATTCTGTTTTAATACATCTGATAAAAGGGAGTAAAGGGCAGTGTTCCGGCTTATTCTTCGGGAGACTGCTGCATGGCAGCGTCATCACGGCAGAAATGCCCGATGTCATGTGTTCGCTTGAGACTTTTGTCACAGACAAGGTGCTGTGGCAGGAGTCTCTTTTTCTTGTCACCGTACCGGAGCACAATAGGAGGCAAGAAAACTATGAACTTTCTGAACACATTCGCAAGTCTGTTTTCCAATTTTGGAAACCTGACTTGGCAGATGGTGGTGATGTGGGGCATTGGTGCATTGCTCATCTACCTTGCCATCGCCAAAAAAATGGAGCCGAGCCTGCTTTTACCCATGGGCTTTGGTGCCATTCTGGTCAATCTTCCGCTGTCCGGTGCCATCACGCAGGGCGATACCGTAGGCCCCATTTCTGCCCTGTTTGAAGCAGGCATGTCCAACGAGCTGTTTCCTCTGCTGCTTTTCATCGGCATTGGTGCTATGATCGACTTTGGCCCCCTGCTGGAAAAACCGTGGCTCATGCTCTTTGGTGCTGCAGCGCAGTTTGGTATTTTCTTCACCCTGTTTCTGGCAGGCTTCTTCTTTGATTTGAAGGATGCTGCTTCCATCGCTGTCATTGGTGCAGCGGACGGTCCCACCGCCATTTTTGTAGCTAACACCCTCAACTCCCAGTACCTTGGTGCCATCATGGTGGCAGCGTACAGTTACATGGCTCTGGTGCCCATCGTGCAGCCGCCGGTCATTAAACTGCTGACCACCCAGAAGGACCGCCGCATCCGGATGCCCTATGAAAAGGGCAATGTCAGCCAGCTGACGAAGATTCTGTTCCCCATTGTGGTAACCATCATTGCCGGTATGGTAGCTCCTGCCAGCGTAGCTCTAGTTGGTTTTCTGATGTTCGGCAACCTGCTGCGGGAGTGCGGCGTACTGAACGCCCTCAGCGAAACCGCGCAGAATGTGCTGGCAAACCTCATCACCATCGTGCTGGGCCTGACCGTGGCCGGACAGATGACCGCTGACAAGTTTGTCCGGCCCGATACCCTGCTCATCCTTGCACTGGGTCTGGTAGCCTTCGTTTTTGATACCGCAGGCGGCGTGCTGTTTGCAAAGCTGCTGAACCTGTTCCTGCCCGAAGGCAAAAAACTGAACCCGATGATCGGTGCAGCCGGCATCTCCGCCTTCCCCATGAGCGGCCGTGTGGTCAACAAGATGGGATTGGAAGAAGATAACCAGAATTTCCTGCTGATGTACTCCATCAGCGTCAACGTTTCGGGGCAGATCGCATCCGTCATTGCAGGCGGCCTGATTCTGACCCTGATGGCTTAACGGAGGTACACTTATGCTTCATCTTTCTTCGTGGATGACCACCCTGCCCATGATGCTCATCGGCATGGTCGGCATTCTTCTCGTCATTGGTGTCATTGTCCTGGCTGTGATGCTGCTCAACCGGCTGACAAGTCGGAAATAATTCATCCCATCAAGTAGAAGCGAATTTACGGCGAAATATCGCTATAAATATGATGCACAGGCCTTCTGAAACTGTGATTTTGTGACAATTTGGTGTCACTTCAATAAAGAACCCGCTTTCACTTCAATTTGATGTTGAAAGCGGGTTCTTTTCGCTTTTATGCGTGTTTGACGGCGGTTTCAAAAAGATTGACTGCTGCGTCCTCTTGTGTGTCGGTGTTGTGGGTACCACGCTTTTTCACTTCCGAAAAGATGTCAGAATACAAAAACCCCCGAAGAGCTTTTTACGGTTCTCCGGGGGGTTGGTTCTATGCGCCGGTGTTCCTCACACCGATGCACAAACGTTACTCGATTTCAATGAGATTGGGATTCACAGGCAGAGCCTTCTGCTGCTGCGGTGCGGGCAGTACGATGTGCAGGATGCCATCCTCGAACTTTGCGTGGATGTCCTCCTTCTTCACGGCATCACCCACATAGAAGCTGCGGGCACAGGTACCGGAGAAGGTCTCACGGCGCAGATAACGGCCATTGTTGTCCTTCTCGTCATTGGAGTGGTTGCGGACGGCCTGAATGGTCAGGTAGCCGTCACTCAGCTCCATCTGAACGTCTTCCTTCTTGCAGCCGGGCAGGTCAACAGCCACATCATAGTTGCCATCGGCGGTCTGCTTCACATCGGTTTTCATCATGTTTGCGCCGCGCTTGCCGAAGGTCTCACGCTCTTCACGATTCATTGCACGCTCCAGCGCACCGTCGTTCCAGAACGGATCAAAGAAATCATCGAACAGATTTTCATGGAAAACAGCAGGCATAAACATAAAACAACCCTCCAATCCCGGCGTTCGGGTCGGGCATAAAATCAAGATCGTGCATCAGAAGCGGAGTCTTCCCGGGAGCCTTGCGGTTCCCTCATGCCCCTTTCTCCTGAGCACGCCACTGTTATAACACTGTTTATTAGCAGTGTCAATAGTAGAGTGCTAAAATTCACAAAAGAATAATACTTTTATAATATTTCATGCAATTCTCGGCAAAATCGTTTGCACTGGATTCAATTTTTTCTTCTCCAATCGTAGTCTTTCGCTGTGACAGAACGGATGCAAGCCGTTTTTTCAGAACCAGGCGATCCATTGCCCGCGTAAACAATGCAGTTATCAAAAAGTCTCTCTGTCCTTGCAGCGTCTTGCGTTCTGCCGGTCCACCCGCTATAATAATGTAGAAACCGAGATGAAAAGAGCGTGATATTGTGGAAGAGACCGAGATCAGTCATTTTCTCCACATTCTGGTCCGAATGGGCGAAGCTTTACAAAACAGCGGCGCAGAAGTATTCCGCGTTGAGGACACTTTGAACCGGATCGCAATCGCCTATGGGGCAGAAGATGTGAATGTATTCGTGATCACATCCAGCATCGTGGTCACGCTTACCATGCCCTCGCTGCCGCCGCAGACCGAGACCCGCCGCCTGCGTCACGCTGCCAGCAATGACCTGCTGACATTGGAAAAGCTCAATGCGCTCAGCCGCCGTATCTGCACAGCGCCTCCTTCCATAGAAGAGTTTCAGCGCCAGCTGAATGCCATTCTGGCACAGCATCCGGACCCAAGACTGCATCTTGCCGGCAGTGTGTTGGCTGCTTCCAGTTTTGCCATCTTCTTTGGTGGAAATCTCTGGGACGGCCTGCTGGCCGGCGGCATTGCCGTTCTGATTTGCTGGATGGAGCGCTATCTCTCGCCTTTTTGTATGAATGGCGTAGAATTTCAGTTTATAGCATCATTTCTCAGCGGTGTCTCCACTCTGCTGCTCTGCCGCTTTGGGATGCAGTTTCATGCCGATAAAGTTCTGATTGGTATCATCATGCTGCTGATTCCCGGCATCATGCTGACAAATTCCATCCGGGACATCTTACTTGGGGACATTATTTCCGGCTCTCTTCGACTGGTGGAAGCCATTCTGATGGCCGCCACCCTTGCACTCGGCATGATGGCCGCCATCTGGTTGATGGGAGGAATTTCCGCATGATACAGGTTTTTTCGCAGTTGCTCAGTGCTGCCCTTGGTTCGGTCGGTTTCGGACTGATCTTCAATCTGAACCGGCGCTACTTACCCGCCGCCGGTGTAGGCGGACTTCTGGCATGGCTGGCTTATCTTCTTGCCGCCAACACCCTGCACAGCGTCTTTCTTGCCAATCTGTTGGCCGGTTTCTGTGCCGCTCTGTATGCCGAAATTCTTGCCCGATGCTGCAATGCACCCTCTACGCCTTTCTTCATCACTGCTGCCATTCCCCTCATTCCCGGAAGCACCCTCTACTACTGCATGAACGCAGTCGTCTCCAATGATTTGTCTGCTGCAGAGCATTTCGGAGAGCAGACCTTTCTGGCCGCTCTTGGAATTGCCGGCGGTATGGCAATCGCATGGTGCCTGGCCGATTTGAGCCGGAAGCTGCACGCACTTGCAATCCGTTCTTCGGGAAAGTAGCGATCTTCCACATTGAAGAATGCCCCTGATGATCGGGTCGTTTGAGCTGCTGCTCTGAAATACGGAAAAAGGCCGTCCGGCACCGCAGCAGGGCTGCCTTTACAATTACAAGGATGTGTCTCTATGAAACTCAAACAATTCATTCAGCAGGAAACGGTCCTCACCGCAGCCGCTGTGCTGGCCGTTGTCTCCGCCTTCTTTGTTCTGCCGGATGCGCAGTATCTCGGCTACATCAACCTGCGCACGCTGGCGATTTTGTTTTCCCTGATGACGGTCATGGCCGGGCTGCGGCGGCAGGGCTTTTTTGATGGACTGGGCCGGGCATTGCTGTCCCGTACCCACAGCACCTTTCAGCTGACGCTGGTACTGGTCGGGCTGTGCTTTTTCGGAAGCATGTTCATCACCAACGATGTTTCCCTGCTGACCTTCGTTCCCTTTACGTTCGTGGTTCTGAGCCGTCTGGGAGCGGATGTCCGCCGCTCCCTTCTGATCCCGGTGGTCTGTATGCAGACCATTGCGGCAAACCTTGGCAGTATGCTGACCCCCATCGGCAACCCGCAGAACCTCTATCTTTACGGAAAAAGCGGCATGAGCATCGGGGGATTTGTTCTTCTTATGCTGCCCTACACCCTGGTCTCTCTGCTCCTGCTGCTGGCTTGGGCAGCGCTGGTCTGCCAGAAAGCCTCTGCCGCCCTCTCCGTGGACGAGCTTGTTTCTTCTTCTGCATCTCAGGGAGATCAGAAGATCATCCTGCTGTATCTGGTTCTGTTTGCCGTCTGCCTGCTGTCCGTGATCCGGGTACTGCCCTATGGCATTGCCTTTGCCGCTGTACTCGTCTGCGTTCTTTTTGCAGACCCGCACACCTTACGGGCAGTGGACTATTCCCTGCTTTTGACCTTTGTGGCTTTTTTCATCTTCATTGGCAATCTGGGGCGCATTCCGGCCTTTTCCGGCTGGCTGCAGGAGTTTCTGACCGGCCGGGAAGTTCTGGTGGCGGTTCTTGCTTCGCAGGTCACCAGTAATGTTCCCGCCGCCCTGCTGCTGTCCGGGTTCACGGCAGAGACACAAGCCCTCATCATCGGCACCAATCTGGGAGGTCTTGGCACTTTGATCGCATCCATGGCCAGTCTTATTTCCTACCGACAGATCGCACGGGAGCTGCCACAGGGGAAGAAGCAGTATTTTGGGCTGTTCACCCTGTCCAACCTGATTTTTCTTGCGATCCTGCTGGGTGTGTGGTTTTTGCTCCGCTGAGTGTGGCAGATGACTTATGGTTTTTCTATAAAGCTAAAAAAGGGAGTTCCGTCACGGACGAAGGTCCGGGCAGAACTCCCTTTGGTTTTATCGTATGCACCAGCGGATAAACAGTTTCGTTTCTTCTTTCTTCATTGCGCCGCCTCTCCTCACACTGTCCCGTTTGCTTTGGTCGGCTCCGGGTACTTGATCAGGTCATACAGCTTTCCAAAGGCGCCAAGATCATGCGTCCCTGCATACTTCATTGTCTGTCTCTAAATCCGATCTTCACGATCTGCATTTTCATCCCGTTGTCCCCGAACTTGGCGAGAAACCGGAAAAAGCCGCTGACGGAAGGATCTTTCAGGTCGTTGTACCCCAGCATATAGCCGCGGCTTGTCACTTGCAAGCGGTTGTCCCACTCACCAATCTCCTTGGGAGCATCCGAAACCGCGAAATATGCTCCCACATCCTTGATTTTCGCCGTCCTGAGCCACGTTTTGGCGATCATCTTTACCGCCGTCCGGTTGGCGGCATCAAAGACCAGTACCCCGCCGGGGAAAGCGTCCGCCATCCCCTGCACCAGTTCCCGAACCTGCTCCGTCAGGAAGTAATAGAACACTCCGGAGGCAAAAAACACCGCCCCGCCCGGAGGCATCGATCTTGTCAAACCATGCGGGGCTCTTTTCAGGTCGCAGGGGATGTTTTGCTCCCGCTCCCCGGGCGGCAG
>ENA-OQDM01000140-OQDM01000140.1-human-gut-metagenome-genome-assembly--contig:-NODE-140-length-48641-cov-5.627056_pt1 | contig 48641 bp, 46 predicted proteins | sample MGYA00242772_ERZ504605 | MGnify/ENA primary metagenome ERZ504605 (study PRJEB26092, sample SAMD00036348) | human gut metagenome | host: Homo sapiens | study: EMG produced TPA metagenomics assembly of... | reverse complement strand
TAGTTGAAGCGCACCGGCGGCGGCTGATGATGCCCGCGGGCAGGTCCTTCGGATCGGTCTGCCACTGCTTGCCCGTGTAGTTCTTGATGAACGCCTCGTACAGGGGGCGGCCGATCAGCGAAATGCCCTTGTCGTTGAGGTTCTGGGGGTCCGTGCCCGCCAATTCGCCGGCCTGCCCGTCGATCAGGGCCTTCGCCTCGGCCGGCGTGTAACGCGCGTGGAAGAACTGGTTGATGGTGCCCAGGTTGATCGGCAGGGGGTAGACCTCGCCGTCGTGCGTGGCGTACACGCGGTGCACGTAGTTCGTGAACGAGGTGAACCTGTTCACGTAGTCCCACACGCGCCTGTTGGACGTGTGGAACAGGTGGGCGCCGTACTTGTGGATCTCCGCGCCGGTCTCCTCGTCCATGTAGCTGTACGCGTTGCCGCCGATGTGGTCGCGCACGTCGATGATCTCGACCCTCGCGCCCGCGTGCTCCACGGCCTGCTGGGCCACGGTCAGGCCGAACAGGCCCGCGCCCACGACCACCAGATCGGGATACTCCACCGCTTCAGTCATAAAAACAACCTTCCAAAACAGTCAGTTCAATTGCAAATGCACACTGCCAATGTGTGTTTCGCGTTCATGATACTCGCATATCACGAATGAACGCAGCCGATCCATACTCCGAGTTATTCATCTCCAAAGATTCTTGCCCACGTCTCCATGGAGGTAATCCCATAAGACTGGTATTGGGCAGACAATCGCTTCCAATTCTTCAGAATCTTGCGTGTAAGCCGATATCCTTCCATCATGCTCTTACGGAAACGTTTGTTGTCTCGCTTTAGCCATGCCACCCCATTACCGTCTGGCGTGCTCACCAATGCTGAATTGACATGGTCAAAGGCAAGCCAAGTCCAGGCAGCATCGCGTGCGGGGATGGCCGCATCCGGACGAGTGGCTTTATCGGGATTGGCCTTCTTGATAAAGCTCTTCGCGATAAGGCCGACAGCCGCCTTGTACCGGCTTTTCATAGTCGATGGATGGTTCTTTGGCGGTTCAACCTCGCCAGCTGGCTCAGGGAACTCATCAAAACTCTCCTTGGACTGAGCATCGGGATATTTTGCTCGCAGTTCACGCACTTCGCCAAGTTTCGTCGGCAAGCAATCTACAAGGTACTGTGGGCCTCGAAGAATATCCCTTAGCGCCATATGATGCAATGCCATGGCGGAGTACACAAACCGAAGCCCGAGACTGGCATCACCATACAAGGTCTCCACCAACATGCGAGGCGGCCTATCCGGATACGTCAACAATGCCGCGAGCCAACGGTTACGCTCAGTAAAGTATTCCTCCCACGAACGTGCTGGATCCTTGTCATGCCATGCTTGGTGCCATACGGCCACGCCTGGCAGGCAGACTGTGGGAAATCCTGCTTTCTTGGCACGAAGACCATATTCAATGTCATCGAATTTGATGAACACCGGCATGGAGAGACCGATTTTCTTCACAACCGCAATCGGAATCAGACACATCCACCACCCATTGAAGTCTTCATCGATGCGCTGATGACGATCCGGAGAGTCACGGAGCGGTTCCACAGAGAAATCATGGTTGTATCCCATGCTCTTGGACGGGTACATCCACATTCGTTGCGCATTGATCCGCTCACCTTGCGTATACAACATGGTGCGATTATCCAAATGGAACATGCCGCCGCCGACAAGAACTGGTCGCACCGTGTAATCAGAGAATTGGATTGCACGCAGAATCGATTCCGGTTCGCTGATGGCATCATCGTCCAGCAACAGCACAAAATCACTATCACCGGCCTTAGCCGTTTCATACATGCCTCGGGAGAATCCTCCAGAACCACCCAAGTTCGCTTGCTGAATGTATGTAAGCTGTTCGTCTAGATTATCGGCAACCTCATCAAAGTCCTTCTGATCCTTAACTAAGTCGCTGCCTTGATCCGTGCAATACACTGTATCCAAACGTTCGCGCAATGCCGAAGCGCCGGCGATAGTACGCAATTGATCCATACAATATGAGGCGCGATTAAAGGTCGTGATGGCGATAGACAGGGTTGTCTCATGCTTAGCGGTACGCACCTCACGGGGTACAGACCATGTAGCATCAGCAATGGTCACGGAACCATCAAGCGATTCCGCATCGAACCAGAAGTAACCACCATCCATAAGACCTGTCATCGGCACGTCTATGCATACACGAGTTTCAGACTCCGAAGCCGTTGTCGTCTTCGTCGAAACCGGATAAATCAGTCCACGACCTGTGGAACGGAATACGCTGATTTTGGAGTTTCCCTGAACTGTCGCTTCGAATCGCACCGTTTTTACACTGGTCCAACGGCGCCAATATGCAGCGGGGAATGCGTTGAAAAATGTGCACCCTGACATGTGACCACGATTCTTCAACGTCAACGACGTACGCCCTGTGATTTCAAACGAATCGCATGTGACGCCAGCGGATGTTCCGGCATTACGAAACATGCGCTGCAATGCAGACTGGTTCATGGAACCGAATTCCAGCCTACGCATATCGATTCGCGAATCCAACGTGGTCTCCGCCACATGCGGACGGGTCCAGTCAATCACATACAGCGGGAGAGTCTGCTCGGCATCCTTGACCGGATACACGACACGCATAACCGTTTCCCAAGTATTGCCCGATTCGGCATTCTTCATAGAAGCCTCCTGATTCATGCTTCCTCTCCTATCACCGTTTTCGTTCATTCACTCATCGTAGTGGATGCATCACACTTTAGACAATCCACACGCTCATAGTCAGCACACGAAATTCTTCGGGAAAGTCAGCAGCATATCGATGATGACGGCACACTTACCGTCTGCGAATGCTACAACGGACACATTGTCCAACAGCGCAATGCAGCTTTCTAATTTCCCCTCATCTTCACTTCTCTTCTTTGAAGATACATTTATTCAATAAACAGAGGACCTGTTACGCAACACACTCAACCGGAACATTGCAGCCACGTCCGCGACGACGGACGGCATAAGCCTTTACGACCAGCTATAGACAATCCCCGTGTCCGCGCAGTGCCATTGAGACAGCCCCCGGCATGAGGCGTCTCGGCGGATTCTAGTGGTGATTGCAACACCTGAGGTTTGAGCGGCCTTCCATGGCCACGTTGTCGGTTGTTGAGGTTATCACGCGTCGTCGAGCAGTTCGATGATCTTCTCGCTTGGTTTCATGAAGCCAAGGGCTTTGCGTGGCCGGTCGTTGAGTTCCTCGGCGACCGCGTCGAGGTAGTCCTCCGGGTAGACGGATAGGTCGGTGCCTTTGGGGAAGTACTGGCGCAGGAGCCCGTTGGTGTTCTCGTTAGTGCCGCGCTGCCGCGGGGAGTGCGGGTCGCAGAAATAGACGGCCATGTCCAGCGAGGCGCCGATCCGTTTGTGCAGGGCGAGTTCCGCCCCCTGGTCCCAGGTCAGCGAATTGCGCAGGAGTTTGGGCAGCGAGGCCATTTTGTCGATGATGGCCTGCTGGACGTGTTCGGCGTCGTGCCCGTCGGGCAGGCGCAGCGGGATCGTGAACCTGGTAGTGCGCTCGACGGGCGTGCCGATCGCGCTTTTGTTGCGGCTGCCGGTGATGAGGTCGCCCTCCCAGTGGCCCGGGACCGCCCGGTCCTCGATCTCCGGGGGTCGCTCCGGAATCATGACCATGGGTTCGCGGAAACGGGGTTTGCGGCCTTGGCCGCCTTGGGGTCTGCGGACGGTTCGCCCCTGCCTCATGGCGCGTTTCAGCTCCTGCTTGAGTTCACCCCTGGCCTGCGGTAGATGGCCTGGTAGATGGTTTCGACGCTTGCGTGCATGTCACCATTATCCGGGAACATCGCCTTCAGTCTGCCGGATATCTGCTCCGGGCTCCAATGCCTGCGCAACCCGGCCAGTATCTCCGCCCACAACGGCGTGCCGTCGGCCGCCTTGCGCGGTTTGGGGCGTTTGAGCCGGTCAGCCGCCTTCTGCTGGGCCCGGTAGGGTTCGCAGTCGCCGAACTCGGGATTCCTGTTGCGCTCGACCTCGCGGCTGACCGTGCTGGGGTCGCGTCCCAGCAGGCGCGCGATGGCGCGGATCGAATCGCCCAGGCGCAGCCGGTCGGCGATCAGGATGTGCTCCTCCTGATTGAAGTAGCGCGCGTGGATCCGTTTGGGTTTGTCCATGGTGGAACGATACCAGTCTATGCTTGCCTTTTCGTTCCTCCCGGTGGCGCGGGTGCGCCCGTTACGCCATACCTTGCCGGTGCGCTTGGAGACCCCGGCCGCATGGGCGGCTTGGGTGAAGTTCATGCCCTCCTCGTCCAGCAGACGCACGTACTCCTCGCGCCTCGCCGCGCACATCAGCTTCCTCGTCGGATATTCGACGCCGTTGAACGTCCAACGGCGTTCCCCGCCACGGTCTTCGTTTCGGTGGCTCCTGGTCACCTGACCCTCCTTGCGGTAGGTCAGGTGTTGCAACGATCACTAGAACCCGCCCAAGTTCCTCGTAAATACAACTTACGCAGAATTCATCCGATTTGCTTAATTATAAGCGCACGGTCGCTTAATAACGCATATTCACGGTTCCTGTCATCACGAATCACGAAGCTGCAAGCATTATCGTCAAGCGCAACGCCGACCGCATCGGTCGCATTGAGATTGTTCGGACTTGGCGTACGAAGCGATGTAATCAGACGAAATTCTCCATTATTAAACAAATTGAGCGGCATCTCGAAATGTACAGTCTGATGACCATGTTTGTCCATCTTCAGCACCTTTGAGCCGGTGTCATAAGTGATTCCGCCACGACGGATATCATGCAATGCAATAGCGAGATAGAAATCCCCTGGCTCATCATACTGATATTCCACGTCGAACTTAAAAGTATCCGCGCTGGTACACACTTTAGGAGAAACCGCAATGGTTTTCAACAATGGGCACCGTTCATTCAAACCATTTGGATAGCCGCCACGTTCCTCTTGACGTTTTCGTTCAGCCTTTTCCTCAGCTTCAAGATTGGCCAAGGTATACTGTTGCGATACAGTTTCCGGATCACCGATAGCTTCCACTTTGCCATCGGCAATCATCATTGCTCTTGAACAATATTTCTTAACGGAATTCATATCGTGAGTAACGAGAATGACTGTTTTGGTCGGATCTTTCTTGATTTCCGTAAAGAAATCGTCGCATTTGCGTTGGAATGCCTCATCGCCAACAGCAAGGACCTCATCAAGGACCAATATGTCTCCCTGTGCCTTAATCGCCACAGAAAAAGCAAGGCGGACCTGCATACCGGAAGAATAATTCTTCAGTTTCTGATCCATGAACTCTTCGAGTTCAGCGAATTCAACGATGTCGTCGTACATCGCATCGACTTCTTCATGCGTAAATCCCAGAAGAGAGCCATTTAGATACACATTCTCGCGACCAGTGAGTTCAGGATTGAATCCCACTCCTAGTTCGATAAAAGGAACCAGTTTGCCAGAAACAGTGATAGAACCATTTTCCGGATAGTAAATCTGCGAAATAAGTTTCAGCAGGGTGGATTTGCCTCCACCGTTACGGCCGACGATGCCGAAGAACTCACCTTGATGAACCTCAAAACTGATGTCTTTGAGAACTTCCTGCTTCTTATACCCCTTGATGCCTCTGGCCCAATTGATAAAAGCCTGCTTAAGACCGGTAGCCTGCTCCGTCGGCAACTTAAAGCACTTGGAAACATGGCTCGCAGACAGAACTACCGGATTCTTAGAGTAATCAACCTTTTTGATGGTTTTTTCTTCAGACATTACATAACCTCCGCGAATTTGCGGCTATTACGACGAAATAGCGTTATGCCAAGCCACAGCAAGACAACGGTCAGAATAAGGGGAAGCAAACGAACACCCCAATGGTTGAATTGATTCCAAATAGTCGGCTGGGTGTCAGGAGCGATGAAATTATGACGAATGTCCTGGATTGCCTGCGCGAACGGATTGATGAGTTCCAGCCTGGCAATATCAGCCAACAATCCACCGCGATTGGTGACATATGTCAATGGGTAAATAATCGGCATACCATAGAAGATCAACTGCTGAAGGACATCCCAGATATGGGCAATATCACGGAAGTACACGTACATCGTTGCCATAAGTAATGTGATGGCAAGCGTCACCGCATAAAGCTCAATAATGCTTAGAGGAAGCAGCACAACTCTCCAAGTAAAATGGACCCTCGCGATAAGAGCAAAAATCAGCACGACGATAAGATTGATGGCGTAACTAATCAGCGCACCAACTGTCGCCGAAACCACCACTATGTAGTTAGGGAAATGAATCTTGCGAAGCAAATCGCCTCGGTCGACCACGGATCGCAATCCAACGTTCGTCGATTCGGTAACAAACTGCCACGAGCTGATTCCCAGCAGCAGAACGACCGGATATGTAGACGTACCATCCGACATCCGCAGGAATTTGCCGAATACCACATACATCACGCAGAACATCATCAAAGGCTTAAGCACCGACCATGCGATGCCCAAGAAAGATCCCTGATAACGGAGCTTAAAATCCGTCTTCACCAAACCTTGCAGGACGGTCCATGCGTACCCGTATCTGTCCCGCATACTCTTCACCAACTGTTTCACAAGTTGTATCTTATCAGTGACTGTTCTTCAATTGTCCACAGCTGCCAAATACCTGAAATTCCATTACATCAGGCATCGCGCATGATGCTCAATGTTCGTTCAATACCTTCCCTGATGGAATATCTCATGTTCCATCCCAGAGATTGCAGCTTTCGGCCATCCATAAGCGCTATGGATGCAGTGGAGTACCTTTCGTCTCCAGCGAATCGGGAAGTTCATATCTTAATCCAACTCCACACTGCGAAGCAATCAAGGAAGCCAAATCCTTCAGCCGGTAGTCCGAAGCAGGTGCCGCGATATTGTAGGCTTCTCCCGTCTCACCTTCAAGCAGGCAGTACAATAGCCCAGCAACGGTATCGGCGACGTACGCGTATGAAAACAGTTGCTCACCCTTGCTTTTTAGGACAATATCTTCTTTCGAAAGCCCTTTATGAATGAACTGAGAAAGCGCTTTGCTGTCATCTTTATGCAGAGTCGGACCATATGAACGAGCTATGCGAGGAATAACAAAATCGATTCCATATTGCTCGAAATAAGCACGGCAAAGCGACTCCCCCAAACGCTTAGCTTCCGGATAGCCTGCACGAAGTGTATTCGAATCGATATATCCACAGTATTTTTCGTCAAAACGCTCTGTGTCCCCGCGATTCTGTCCGTAAATCTCCACAGACGAAGCGAAAATAAATCTGCTTCCCCTCTGCCCTAACTGAGACTCACGAGAATATTCAAGAAGATTCTGCAAACCAATCACATTGGACGTAATGGTCGAAACAGGTTCAGCAGCATACGCTCGGGGATGTGTTGTACTAGCAAGATGAATGACGATATCTGACGGATAAGATGGATGGGCCCCTGGCTCAGACACATCCATCTGTACAAAACTAAAATGCGACTCATCGAAATAAGGGAATCTGTTCTGAGCTCGACTCTTGTTACGCCCGATTGCAATGATCCTGCAATCAAAATGCGGATCTTCGTTCTTTTTCATCAGGACATCTATCAGGAAAGTACCGATCATTCCTGTTGCACCAGAAATAGCGATGGTTCTACCTGTCAACTTGTCCCAATGAATCGGAAGATTCGCACAATATGCCAGATCTTCTTGATAAAGAGGGGACTTAAAACGGTCAGGCACGATTGACTCCTCGTTTTATTTCAACCAAGTATCCTCGTCAGCAGTGATATAAGCTTTGAATAGCTCCAGATCGCCCTTGGTCGTCAACTTGATATTCTTATCGGATCCTTTAGCGAAGTGCAAGGTCTCTCCAAGATCCACCATCATCGTATTCGTATAGCTGGAGCCATAGATACCAATATGCTCATCAAAAGCCTTACGATATGCAGCACGCAATTTCCCATATCGATAAGCCTGCGGGGTAGAAACACGACGCAATTGTTCTCTTGGCACATACTGCTTCGTAGTTGATGTGTTTTCTTGGTTAATCACAAAAATCTGCTCGTTATACGGCAATGAAGTCACGGCATTACCATATTTATTGCAAACCGCTATCACATCAGTCAAAACATCAGCATCTATTAATGGACGAATGCCATCATGAATAATGACATTATCCTTCTCACTGATTTTATCGACGAGATGTTCAACACCATTCCTGATGGATTCCTGTACGCTTGAACCACCACGCACAATCCACTTGAGTTTATCGATATTAAATTGCTTAGCGTACGCTTCCACCATGGTTTCCCATCCTTCAATGCACACCACCTCAATGGCATCGATGTCGGGATGTCGCTGGAAACTTTCCAATGTGTAAATCAGAACGGGCTTATCAAATACATTAATGAACTGTTTTGGTATGTCCTGTCCCATCCTAGTGCCAGATCCACCCGCAACCACAATTGCAACGTTCTTAATGGATTTTACTTGGTCCATCCTAAAATTCCTTGAGACTTATCGCTTGATATATTCTTCAATAACCTGCTCATCAAGTTGGGCAAGCATTTTCCGATCCACGTGTTCAAAATGCAAACCGATGTCGTTCGGCAAGGCATATATATTACCGTAGGCCTGCGTCAGCAAGTACATATAATTTGCCGGTACCGGATATCTTCTACTTTCAAATTGCTGAGAATCTAACGGGTAGATTTCATCCAAGCCGCTTATCCACTCGAATCCACTCGGATGATCCATATTGTCATATGCTCGGATAATGCCAGCCGCCTTTTCCCGAGAACACACTATTCCAGTCTTCCGCATCTGATTAAGCTGAGCATCAAAAACATCAGTGATAAGTTTCCCAGCTTCTGTTTCCGCCGAAACATAGACGTTATTATCCCAAGCAGCACGAATATGCGAATTTGATTCAGCTTGTTCGATGGCAGTTTTCCGGTATTCCTGCACTTTGACGAACATATCATGACTGACATCAGCCACCCAATCGAATGGGAACAAATCAATAAAGCCCGGGACACGAGTATCACGTGGGGCAAAACGAATTTGTCTGCAATGCACAATACGGTCCCAAACAACGGTGATTCGATACTCTGAATCACCGGCGAGAACTTTTTGTAGTCGTTCCAAATCATCACGCATGATGCCCAAATCAAGGTCATCATCCCATGGGATAAATCCGTGATGCCTTACAGAGCCAAGCAAGGTTCCGCCGACCAGCCAGTACTGATTAATCCCATTTCGTCTACAGATTTCCGCAAAATCGCAAAGCATTCGATTGAGAGCAGTTTGCAGTAGTTTGAGGTCGCCCTCAGGCTCAGGTAATCCAAGGAAAAACCTTTTGCGCGTTTCTAAATCAGTCTCGTTGGGAAGACGATATTGCGCCCAGAAACGGATATCATCCTTCGCACGCTCTGCAATCTGCGCATGCTGCATTTCATTGAGGCTCCTGCAAGAATCCTCGTTGATTCTCTGCATGCCAGATATGGCATCACGAATCTCATGCAAAATCATCTCTTGCGCCTGCAAAGCATCACGTAGACGATTATTCTCATTTTCCAAGGAGTCAATTCGTCCCATCAGCTTCTGCATAGAACGCTCAGACGGCCAGAAAAGCCTTTCACGCAGACGCCTTGCCAGAGATACCATAATCTTCTTCCTTCATTCAGTATTAAAGCAAAATAATACCGCATATGCTCTTATGAGCATATGCGGCTAGGCTTAGCGGATTATCTCAAATTAATCCATCTTGAGATAATTCTTCCAATACTCAACCGATGTCAATTCCGCACGCGCAGCAGCATATTCTTTACGAAGTCGATTAATATTCGCCTTGTAATATTTGAGATCACGCATATAACGCTTCTTAATCTTCTGATAGCGCTGGACATCCTTAGTTCGAATGGTTCCTTTGCGGTTATACCAGTCCAGAACTACGAGCTTATGCTTGCCACGAATCGCTCCAGCAGGATATAGCCATCCCTGCAGCGGAATCACCGCGTATCCTGCACCGTCTTTCTTGATGTATCTCTGATTATTATCAGTAATCAGATCTTCAAGACGTTCCGCCAAACTACGCGACTTGTCTCCATCGATAAGCTGCCTGTCAACGTTCTTGATGCTGAAACCAGCGAGTTCAGGATCTTGGTCAGCTCGCGACTGGAGAGTTTCGAAATCAACAAGCTGTTCCTTGTTGCGGTTGGCGACCATAAAGCTCTTTTCAGATTGTCCCGGCTTCTTGATGAATTCCGGCCCCTTCAGGAAGTCCTCAAAGGCATCAAGACACAGCTCGGCATTGGCATAGCCGAACTTCTTCAGCTCCAAACGGATGTTGTTATGCAACTCCTTCATGAAATCAGCATCAGGCGCCATTCCGCAGGTGGCCTGAGCGATCATAGTATTACGAGTCGTTTGGTAACGTTCTACGGCCGCATTGTAGCGTTCGAAGAACGACATGTGCCATACGCACAGGCTGTTCATCGTAATGAATCCAGTCTTGCAACGAATGCCATACTCCGCATCATCGCAACGCACGAACACCGGCAGAGGCAGGCCGTTTTTCTCAATCACAGAAATTGGAATACAGCAGTACCACCAAGCAGCATACATGTTATTGCGCTGCCATTTCGTCGGAGTGAACATCTCGTTGTAGATGAGATCTTCAAACAGGGTAAGACGCATTCCGGGCTTGCAACCGGCGAACGTACCCTGAGGAGTCATGTTACCGATGTCTTCCCACTGGTCTTCGCCGACCTCGTAATTCAGCATCGCGCCGCTGACCATATCTTCGCGATGCTCCTCCTTGAGGATGCGCAGCAGATTGTAAGTACGCTTGATGCTCTCCGGAGAAACCGCGACATCATCATCCATTAGCAGAATATTCGTAGCTTTCGGATCCTGTTCCATCGCCGTGATCATGCCACGAGTAAAGCCGCCAGCACCGCCAACGTTATCGTTCGGAATCACCGTGATACGGTCGCTAGTGAGCTTTTCGGCATCCAAGGTGCGGCCATTATCCATCACATACATGTGGAAATGCTTCGCAATTGGGTCGGCAGATTCAACAATCTGCTCTTTCACCAACCCAATATTACGTTCAATGAACGCTTCCTTCTTGAGGTCGTAGTAGACAGCACTAGCTCAACATCATTGAGATCGCCATCAATCTCAAGTTCGTAATAACTATTACGAATATCGACAGAGCCTTCGGTCTTGATAATGAAACCAACGATTACCATATCATCGGTAATCGTCAACGGCATATCAACCGACTGCCATTGACGGCTGGCAGACAATCCCCGATGAACGCCTTCCACCTCAATCGGATCATGGGCAAATGCATCACCCATGGTCTGCTGAACTTCACATGCGGCACCTTTCAGCTCAAGGTGCAAAGTGAAGGACTTGGCCTTAGTGAACTGCTTCAGCTTTCTCACAGATAGTGAATTGAAATACGTGCTGAAATCAAACGTTCCAGCACCGTACATCTCCCACTCCCCCTGAGCCTCATTAAAGATCACGGGATGATCGGAGCGACAATACAAAGCTGGATATGCAACCGAACGCGGATTCGTTTCAAGAAGAATGTTCGCAAATTTCATCGAAGTCATACGTTATATAGTACCGTTGCCCCTTGAAGAGAACAACCTAGCTTGACAGCCAAGTTAGGACATACCATTACACTGATTTAGTTATACTCACCAACCTTGAACGATTGTCGATATGGGAAGACAGGGCACTGAATGCAAAAGAGAATATCCTCCAAAGCACACATCAGTTGGGTAGTGACAGCGATCGTCACCTGTGCCATACTACTTGTATCGGAACTTTTTATATTCAATCTTCCGTACTGGCGAACAAGAGATAACCAGCCTCACACCATTACGGACATCTTGATGGGTGATGGTATCACACACACCAATGAGGGCTATCTGGTAACCGAATCAGCACAAAACTTTCTTGAATTCAGAAGCAAAAGTATCGAATACATCCGAATAAACCCCACAGCAGAAAAAACAGATTCGACTTTCCGTTTTCAACTTATTGCACAGCACGAAGCAACGCCGGATGGTACACAGGACAGCTAACTCGCTACTACAATGCCGCTTTTCCCGCGACATACTACGTCCATGTAGGCAATAAAACCAACGGAGTTAGGCTTGAATTCAAACAAGCAGAGAATAAAACCATTCCGATCGGTAGCATCACCATAAACCCTGTCATCCCGTTCAAGATCAGCATGCCTCGAATCACAATCGAGTTTCTTCTTCTTGTTTTTTTCCTTATTTTCAGACCAAAATCAGGAATCTATCATCTGAATCTCCCAAAGAAAATTCTTGATTTAAGAAACAATCAATTCTGGATACTTGCCGCACTCACAATCATTCAATTTACCATCGCAACGGCAATTGTGAAACTGGCTGCCGGAAATGGTGCCATGAGCGCTTGGCCTAATCACGCATTTAATTTCGCCGTCGATTACGACCAATACGCACGTCTCGGCGACGCACTGATACATGGGCGCACCAACCTGGATTTACCTGTGCCAGATGAACTAGCACAGATGCCCAATCCATATGATTCTGATCTGCGTGGCCAAGTTGCAGGCAGAATTGATACCCCCATTTATTGGGACCACGCTTTCTACAAAGGTAAGTATTATTGCTATTTTGGTGTAGTTCCAGCGATTCTTTTCTTCATCCCTTACCAGTTACTCACCGGCAAGTGGCTCAGTTCGGCATACGCCGTATTAGCCCTAGGATGCATGGCGTCATTGTTCGCAACTGTTTTAGCAGTACAAGCTGCGAAGAAATTCTTCAACAACAAAGCAAGCATCGGTGTGGTATGCCTTGCCAGCATGATTTTAACCCTTGGCTCTAGCATGTATTATCAACTCTTTACCCCAAATTTCTATGCGGTTCCCGGTATCGCCTCACTCGCGTTCACCTATGCCGGTTTATCGTTCTGGCTCATGGCAAAAAAAGGAAAAGCCCTTTCAAAGACCTACATAGCTCTCGGCTCACTTTGCATTGCTCTTAATCTTGGATGCCGACCGCAGTTCATTCTGGTAGCAGTTCTAGCTTTACCTCTTTTTTGGGACGAACTCGTGAAGGAAAGACTTTTTTTCTCAAGAAAAGGAATCGGAAATACCGTAGCCGCATTTGCTCCTTTTATCGCCGTATTCGCACCTTTGCTGGCCTACAATAAGGCTCGTTTCGGCTCGCTATTCGATTTTGGCGCAAACTACAACCTCACAGGTTTTGACATGAATGTCATGAAGTGCCCTCCACAGAACATTATTCCTTTGATTTATTATTATCTCTTCCAACCAATGAACATTACCGCGGAATTCCCTTTTGCCCATCAGACGCAAACTTCTCTGTCTCTATGGTCGCCGGCAGAGCCATCAATTGGCGGCATATTCGCGCTGTGCCCGTTCCTTTTAATCTGTACCGGCGCGTTACTCCAAAAACATCAACGAAAGCTCATTCGTCGTATCACTTTATCTTTCTTGGCTCTCGCTGCATTCATACTTCTTGTAGATTGCTATATGACGGGTTTGGCTTGGCGATATTATCTTGATTTTTCTTGGGCAGTTTGTTTCGTTTGTGCTCTGTTGCTTTATGTAAACACAGGCACTGAATATGAGTCTGCACTGGATAAGTTCCCTTCAAAAACCTTTGCAACAAGAAGACACTTCATAGCATTTGTTTCCATCTCAATTCTCCTGTCCGCAATCTTCCAGTTCTTTGGACTCTTCACTACGACCAGGCTGTCTCCAGCCATTACAATACAACCAGCTGCCTTTTTCGACGTAATGAGTTGGTTCCTAGCATTTAACTGATAAAAATGCGGCAGATTTTCTGCCGCATTTTTATTCATTATAAATTAACTTAAATCACATTTCCAGTTTCCGTATAGTTCCTTATTCTGCGCAGGAACGCAGCTATATCCTGATGCTTCACAGTATCCATACTACGGAACGTACGGGTACCATCTTGCTCACGCCAACCTTCTGAAATTGCGTTATTTACAGTCCACGGAATACCATCCGCATGAGGCATGCTGTCATTCACATCAGAGAAGTGCATATCAAAGCCAATTCCGTCAATGGAATCTTCATATGTATTTGCACCATCAGTCGCAACAACCCTTCAAGAGTTTGCATTCTCAGCCGCAGATAAGGGGCTGCGGACGTTTTCTTGGAGATGGTCACGCAGCCATTCCCTGGCTTTGACGGTATTGTACCGGACTCATCCAACCGAGCGGCCGTTTGATGCGCTCGTGGTCGTGCCAGCGGATGCAGTCGTCGACCGGGACGAGCACCTCGTCACGGGTACGCTCCTCCCAATGCCCGGGATGGACGGATCCCGTCCTCATGCGTCCGAGGAACCCCTCCGCGGCGGCGTCGTCCGGGGAACAGCCCTTTGGCGCCCTGGATTGGCAACGGTGTGTTGGACAGGTTCTTAGAGGACGAGTCCCTGTTCGGTGAATTCCTTCGGACTCCGGTATCCGAGGGTGGAGTGGAGTCTTTGGTTGTCGGACCACCACACATAGGCGTTGAGGTCGGAGCGTAGTTGTTCCAGGCTGGTGTAGTGGTTCCGGTATATGAGCTCCTTCTTCAGGAGCCTGTTGGTGGATTCGACCACGGCGTTGTCGTACGGGTTGCCCTTCCTTGACAGCGATCTTCCGATGTCGAACACGTCGAGCAGCTCGTCGATTTTCGCGTTGTCGAACTCGCTGCCCCGGTCCGTGTGGAACACCTCCACCTCGGTCAGGGGGAAGTCGAGCGTGGCGAACGCGGCCATGACCAGGTCGGCGGCGCGGCCCGTGTCGGCGCTGTGGCCGGCGATGCTCCTGTTCGCCAGGTCGATGAGCAGGCACACGTACGCCCACTTGCCGCCGACGCGCACGTACGTCAGGTCACTGGCCAAGTGGGTGCGCGGCTCGTAGCCGTCGAACTCGCGGTCGAGGATGTTCGCGAGCCTGGCCTCGTTGACCCGCGTCTTGTGTGGTTTGAATGTTCTGCGCGCGTACGCGCTCGTCATGCCCCGCCGTTTCATGATGCTGACGATGCGCCTTCTGGAGGCGGTGACGACCCTCCGCTCCAGCGCGGCCTTGATCTTCCTGGCGCCGTAACGCTCATGGCTGTCGCGCCGGACCGCGTGCACGTCGCCGGCGATCGGGTCCACCCGCCCGGCTTCGGGATGTTCGATCATCCAGTAGTAGGTGGAGCGGGGAACGCCCAGTATTCTGCACTGCGCCGATATCGGATAACGGGAGGCGTTGGCCCGTATCACTGCTACTTTCGTGCGAATATCAGCGCCGCCTGTTCTGAAACGTCCACCTCCATCTCCAACTGTCTGTTACGCTTGCGCAGCTCGACCGGCTCGTTCTGCTCAAGGGTGCGGTTGTCGGCGGCTTTCGTGGAGCCGCTGTTGCGGATGCCCTGGACCCAACGGTGCGGCGTGGAATGCGAGATGTCGTACTCGTCCTTGATCTCGCGCGCCGGCTTGCCGTTCTCGTAAAGCTGCACGATCTGCCGCTTGAACGACTCCTCTTAGTGGCGGGGATGCTTCGGGTCGGCCATCGTCGGCCTCCAATCCCATGTCATTCGTCCCTCATCGGACTGTCTAATACATTGTAGCCAATCCACCCGTCGACCGTGCCAGGCCATAACGGTCCATGAGATCCAGCCATCCGGGCCACCGGCAGTGGCATCCGCGGTCGGAACGCACCAAGGGATGCGCTCCCTCCGGCAGCGTTTCCACGGCCTTGACGAGCATCCTGTCGGCGAGCCCGGCGTTGGGACCGGAACCGGCCGTGTACGCGACGATCCCGCCATCGTGTCAGTCGACCGGCGGCGAGAGGCACGCCCTTCCCGTCCCCGGCCTTGATCCCGGGGTGATGTCCGCGGGCCGTTTCCCGTTCGGCATCCCAGCCGTGAAATCGCGGTCGGCGAGGTTGCCGGGAGCCGACAGCGTCTTCCCGCCCTCGTATGAGCCGTACCCGCGTCGTTCGGGAACATGCGCCGTCAGACCATCCTCGGCCATGATCCCGCGGAGCACCTTCTCCGAGACGCGGGTCCGGAACGCGGGCCTGATCCTGCGGTACCCGTACCCGCCCTTGGAAGCGGCGAACGCCCCGGCCGCCCGGACACGCAGCCCGGCGTATATGGCAACCTGGCGAAAATATGAAGCAACAAATGCGCCCAAAATAGTGACAGTAAAAACCAAATTGCTCCAATACGCAACTGCACTGGCCACAATGTAAGGTCAGATATATCGCCACTGCCATATAACACTGCATCACCCCACTGGCGCAATACATCTTTTCGAGTGCCATGATCAATAGTGGCCACACAAGTAACGCCCAGTAAAACAGCTGCACTTGTCAATAAATATGTGCACAGCAACTGTTTGGCTTCTTTTGCCCAGCGAAAATCACGCTCTAGATGCATAAAATAGCCAGACAGGATGAAAAACAACGGCATATGGAAAGAAAAACATACCGAGATAATAGTATTCGCAATATGCGAGGGAGCCACGGACTGCGCCTCTATAGCGCTATGACTCAAAATGACGCAAAGAATTGTCAACCCTTTTGCTACATCAAAATAACGTATACGCGTATTGACCATTCCTCTACTAGTGGTGAGGAGTTCACCACACACATGACTCCACCAATTCGAATCGAACCATCTCTGCTATCAATCCCACTGTGACAAGAAAACAGGACAAAGAATAGTTCAACGCGAACTAGACTGTCTATCTTGCACACTAGCCGTGTTACCCCAACATCCTTATAGAGGAGGTAACTGTTCGACAAAAAGAAATTCTAAATCATGCTCCTCACTTCCGGCCACAGCGAAGACTATAGTATTTTACTATGCTTGAAAAGAACCAAAGCGCTTCAATCGCCATACTGCTTCCTTGCTATAACGAGGAAGTGACTATCGGCAAGGTTGTTCGCGATTTCAAAACGTCTTTGCCACAGGCAGACATCTACGTTTACGACAATAATTCCACTGATCGCACTGCAGAGATCGCTGCCGCAGAAGGCGCTATCGTGCGTAAGGAACCGCGCCAAGGCAAGGGCAATGTCATTCGAGCCATGTTCGAAGATATTGATGCTGACGTGTACATCATGTCTGACGGCGACGATACGTATCCGGCTGACGCAGCACCTGCTATGGTCGACAAGATTCTTGAAGGCTACGACATGGTGATTGGAGACCGTCTGAGCTCCACGTACTTCCAAGAAAACAAACGCCCATTCCACAACTTCGGCAATAGGCTCGTGCGCGGATTCATCAATGGATTGTTCGGCGCGCATGTAACCGACATTATGACTGGATACCGAGCTTTTTCCTTCACTTTTGTAAAGACCTATCCAGTGCTGTCGCGCGGCTTTGAGGTCGAAACTGAAATGACCATCCACTCGTTGAACAACAATCTCCGTCTTTTCGAGATGCCGATTCAGTACCGCGATCGTCCTGAAGGTTCCGTCAGCAAACTTGATACCGTTGGCGACGGCATCAAAGTGATGAGCACCATCTTCCGCATGATCCGCGAATACAAGCCACTGCCGTTCTTTGGCGGTCTCGGCCTAATCGTCGGCATCGTCGGTCTAATTCTTTGCGGCAGCGTAGGCATCGACTTCATGCACACCGGCATGGTCGCACGCTTCCCCACGCTCATCGGCGCGGTAATGCTTGTTATAGCAGGTCTTCTTTTGATTGTTACAGGAATCATCCTTGACGTCATGGCAAAGAATGATCGCAAGGCATTCATCGTTGATGCCAACCGCTTTGCGTTGATGAAGCGCCAAGGAAAGTGACCTCTCAACATCATTAAAAGGGCTTGGTTCCAACAGACATTCGGAATCAAGCCCTCATTTATTCATTAGGTATCGCTACTTCACCCACTTTTGGGCATTTGTTCCGTTGGAAGTATACAACTGCACGTTAGTGCCGTTTGCGCTGGAACCACCATTCACATCCAACACCGCGTTTTCCGCGAGCGCCGACTGGAAAGTGTATGAGCCATCGGAGTTTTTGACAGCTATCCACTTCTGAGCGTATGTTCCATTGGAATCGTACTGTTGCACGTTGGTTCCGTTGGCAGATACGCCGCCATTCACATCCAAAACTTTTCCGGAGTTCACACTAGTTAACGTCACATACCCGTTGGAATCATGCGTCACTTTCCATTTCTGAGCATTGGTACCATTACCTGTCCAAATCTGCACGTTTCCATAATTTGAACGGGAAGCGCCGCTTACATCCATCTTCATAGACGTATTAAGCTTCGATCCGAACGTGTAGGTTCCATCCGGCAGATCTTGCCTATGCTTGGCTGCGGTTTCGTTCAAACGCTCGCGCAACGTTAACGGCGCCTTTGCGACCAACCATTGCTGAGCAACAGTGCCATTCGGCGAATAAAGCTGCAACTGAGCCTGCTGCACAGCATTACCACCTGGAATATCGACAGCTTTGTTGGCGTTCACCGACACCAACGCAATCTTGCCACTGCCGTAATTCCACACCGTCCACTGCTGAGCAACAGTGTTATTACTCGTATATTGCTGCAACGCCGCTCCATTAGCAGTGCATCCGCCAGCCACATCCAGCACCTTGCCCGAATTAGCATTAATAATCTTATAAGTTCCATTGCCAATTGATTCAAATCGATATTTCTGGGCGTTCGTATTATTACTTGAATAAAGCTGAACTCGTGCCCCGTTCGCCGTTGACGCACTCGTCACATCCGTGACAAGTTTTTTATTCGCAACCGAAGTGATAATCATCGATACTCCAGTAGCTATATTGACATCGCTTGACGAAACAACAAACAGCTGTGAAGCAGTGCCGTTGGGCGTATACAGCCGAATCGCAGCACCATTCGCAGTATTTCCACCGCTCAAATCCAGAACCCAATTACCGAGAGCGGACTGCAAATAATATCCCGCTCCGGAATCACGAATAAACCATCGTTGAGCTTGAGAATTATTTCGAGAATACTGTTGCACTATAGCGTTATTCTCAGCAACACCATTACGCACGTCCAAAGCCTTGCCGGAATTCACATTGACGATCTCGTAGCTCCCATCAGACTGCCCAGTAAAAGTGAACTGTTGAGCCTTGGAACTGTTACCGGAATACAACTGAATGGCGGTGGAATCTGCAGCACTTCCACCAGGAATATCAACACTAGACGCAACTTTGGAACGAACATTGATGTAATAATTGCCATTCGGAATGGTAACTGCAGTCATTTTGCGTACATCAATAACCGCTTGTAAATCATTGCTACTCCCGCCATTCACAAACTCCTTGTTCCCAAACGCATTCATGTCCACATTTCCGCTGATGCCGTCCACTTTGCCGGAGCTGGTGTATTGCCATCCGCGACTGCCGGTCGGGAACGAGTCGAATCCCATGCGAGCGCCGTACTGCGCCACCCACGTGGTTTTAGCGTAAATGTCGGCATGTTTCAGCGGGCCTTGCAGATAGCTGGTGTACGAGTAGACGCCCAGGTTCTTGTATCCAGCGGACTGCAGTGCGCTGTACCAATTGTTGACGATATCGTTGTACACGTTCGGATCGGTGGGTGGCTGATGCCCCTCCCACGTCCACTTTTCCAGGTCGTAGTACACGGGGTACGCCAAGTCGCTCGGATTCACACCGAATTGCTTGAGTTTGGCGACCACGTCGGTACCTTCTTCTTTGGCGAGCGACGGCGTGTCCGCATAGGAATACCAGTAGATGCCGAACGGGATGCCAAGTCTCTTGCATTCGGAAATGTTACGTTGCGCTTTCTTGTCGGCATTGTTGCCTTCGCCGTAGCCGAGGCGGATGATCGCGCCTTCCACGCCGTCGGCTTTCGCTTTGGCCCAATCGATGTCGCCTTGCCATCCGGAAACGTCGATCACGCCTTTGGCTTGCTGCACGAACAGGTTGTTCTGATAATCGAAAAAAGCTTTCGAATTGTTGTAGGTGCCCCAGTGCGCGCCGTATTCATTGCTTTCGAATTTGGAGAGCTGTACGTTCGCGTCGGCTACAGCATTTTTGACATCTTCCGCACTTACCGGAATGAAGGATTCGCCGTTGGTTTTGGCGAGCGGATCCGGCTGCTGATCTTTCGTGCCGACCAATGTTGGATCGGTCACGATTTCGCCAGTTTCGATGTTCTTGACCTCACCTTCGGGGGTGGCAGCCAGGTCTTCCGAAATCACGGTGGCATCGTCGGAAATCTCGTCACTGACGTTATCCGGAAGTTTCGCATTCGGATTGTCGGGCATGCTATCTTGCGATTGCTGGTCGCCCGTCTGATTATCCGACTGATCGTCAGACTGCATAACAACACCATTATCTGCAGTAACGGAACCGCTTTGCGCAACAGCATCCTCAATCGCAATATCCTGCAATGCGTAAGCCGGCGCAACCGCAACGGAAGCAGTCAACGCAACCGCAGACAGCGCAGTCGCAATCTTCACAACATGATGTGGCGAAACCATTCGTCAGCCTCTCTTGAATACAGTCATCAACCCCAAATATTCGGCGCAAACGCCTAATCGTCAACTCTAACTGCAACCCACAACCCCGTCCATCCCCAACTCCAAAATCATCCCAATCCCCACATCTCACGCATTACACACTGATAAGAATCGACTAGCTCGTTAGGGGCACCGATATGGCATCATCCATTTCCATATCTCCTTTCCAGCATTCTCGCTGACCTTCCCATCACGCTTCGTAGAGGGACCATTTCCAGGAGGGGATTACGTGGATCGTGCCAGTGGAATCGGGAAGTTCAATGGTTTCTCCCTCGTTAAGCGTGAGAATCAGGCCGGAATCAACGTTGGTACGTTGCATAACCGCTTGCAGAGAGCCGATTTCTCGCGCCCTGGTTTTCTCATTTCCCATATTGGCACACACTTGAATAAGCCCATACGGTTCCGTAGCAAGAGCATCGCCGATAAGAAAGTCAACTTTCTCCTGTTTGGACGTCGGCATAGTGTACGAAGTGATTGTTTCCGTACGCCTACCGGAAGTTCGTCTCTGCAGTTCGCAGAAAATCGCAGTTTCCAGTCGTTTTCCAATATCTTGCTGGTTGGCGCGTGACACCGCGTAAACCATACCCTGATCGACGGCATACATTTTCGGCACCGCAGTACTACCCGGCTTGAGCATGGTGGAATACTCCTCAAGCTGATACACCAGAAATGCCTGCTTGAACAGCTCGAGTAACGTATTCGCCTTATCCCAATAGATTTTCCAGCCGACCGCTCGCAACGTTTCCACAAGACCATTGGTAGACAGCTCGCAGGCCGTATTGCGCAGCAAAAAAAGCGCTATCTGCGTGGCGAGAGTAATGTTTTCACGACCAAGACGCTCGGCAACGTCACGCGCAACCACGTCCCGCACGTAACCTTGGAGCGTTTCAATACGATCAGCTTCAACCATACGTTGCACTGCAGGGAAGCCGCCAATAGTTAGGTAATCGTTGTAGGCAGCTTCAAACCGGGTGACCTCTCGCGGCGAAAACACGGCATCGGCAAGAGTGCTGCCCGCTGCAGGCGTTTCGATTCCCCGAAAGTCGCAGAATTCACGGAAAGACAGTGGCGCCATGGCATGCGGATGCGATCTTCCTCGGAAATTCGTTGCGATTTCTTCGCTGGACAGTTTCGAAGACGATCCAGTAATGACTAGCGTCACAGCTTCATGTTCGGCTATGCGCTGGCAGAATCCCTGCCAATTGGCGCATTCTTGCACTTCGTCAAGGAAGAGGTAGCAGCCATGGTCACGAGAGTCGGGATATTGCCGCCAGTATTCCGTAACAATATCGTTGAGCACGGTGTCTTGCATTGGCTGCAGACGATCGTCAGCGAAGTTGAAATAGAAAATATCATTACGCGAGACGCCGTTTTGCAACAAATCATGAATTTTCTGGAAAAGATAGAACGTTTTGCCGCAACGTCGGATGCCAGTGATGATGTGCACAGCATTGAACACTGCCGGTTGCGGCAGCTCGCGTATGATTTCGATGCGGCGTGACGGCGTAGGAATGTCAAACTGCATGGACTCACGAACCAGCATGGCATACGATTCACATGGATTATCCGGCACCATAAGTTCTTCCTTTCGCCGTCCGTTGCGAAACACCCAACAATCCCAGCATAACACTTCTCAAAAATTTTAAGAAGTTTCCACCAACACTTCTAAAAATTTTTAAGAAGTTACCACAGACGAATAAAACTCCAGAGAGTACCTGAATGCATTAACGACTACAACACGAGTGTGGGAAATCAGGGAAGGACGGGTATCGTACGCTGTATATTGGCATTTCAGGTGGACTCTCGGAACGTGATTCAATTGCCCTGAATCGGGAGCTGTCACCGGGGAGTACAGAATAGTAGGCAGATTCTGGAGGGGTTATGGCACGGCACGGCAAGAAGCCAAGCGAGGAAAGTACCTCGTCACACACACCGAGAACACTTGCCGGAAGCGCAACGACCTGCACTTCTGCCGACAGTAGTGACGCCGCTGCCAGCGGTATCGCTGTTAACAGCTCGACCGTCAGCAGCGCATTTGCCAGCGATGCCGATGGCAATACCGGGAATACGCTTGTCGGCAACGCTTCCAACGAAGTCGAAGCAACCGAAGTCGAAACCAACGCAACCAGTACCAACGCAACCGGAGAGCGCACAATCAGCAGCAGCAACACGGCTGAAACCAGCAACCGGCAATCACACGAATCCAGCGAATCCAGCGAATCCCGCCAGCCGCAAGACCTATTCGACGCGGCCATAGCGCAAGGCATCAGCGACGGCGACGCTTGGACGGACCAGCGCGTAAAGCACATCTACCGCCAGATCATCATCGCCGTAGTCGTCGTAGTCGTTGTTCTGGGCGCGGTCTTCGGATTCACAGGCGTGCGCGCATCGCAGCAAATGCGCGACCTGGCCGCACTCAACGACTGCAAGGAAGCCGTCACGGCCATGAACACCTCCTATTCCAAGGCGTTCCAGCTGAAGGCGAAGATCTCCGAAGCGTTCACCAGCTTCGACGGGTCCTACGATCTCGACAAGCTTGCCGAACTGCACCAGACGGAAGTTACCGCGCCGAAAACGCTGAGCTGCGCCGCCGACACTTCCGCTACCATCAGCAAAGCCAACGCCGCAAAAGCCGAGTACGACAAGCAGGCCAAGCAGTTCAAGCAGGCTTTGCAGAAGAGCGACGAATCCGCGGCCACCGATGGCGGTGACGGAACCGACAATAGCGCTGACGGAACGGCCGGCGACGACGGAACGGACGAAGCCACAGACACGGAGGGCGATGCTGGAGTTGCCGGCGACGCGGGCGCCACGGACGGCACCGTCGACCAATCCGGCGCAGCCGACGCGACCGACGCAACGCTGGACGATCAATTCCTCCAGTAAATCAACCGATCGCAACGCTGCCAACCAACCAGCCGATCAAGCCGGCCAATCAAGCCAACCAGGCCTGTCAACCAAGCCGGTCATTAGCCTCACCGTCTTTACGTTTCTCCCAACTCTTCCATACCCCTTTTCCGCATACCCAACGTTTCTTTTGATTTTAGAATCAAAAGAAAAGCAAAAGAGAGTCACATGGCAGGCAAAAGAAGAAACGTTGAAATTCCGCCATTTTCAAGACTTCACGGCTATAAAATGCAGTAACAAGTCAAAAGAAAAGTGCAAGACTAGGGAAAGACCAAACGAACGGAAAGGCGGCTCTCATGAGCTGGACAGCGGCAAATGGGCAAGAGATCACCGATGAGATGATCGATCGTTGGCGCAAATCCTACGAACAAGGCGAATTTCCTGAAGACGGGCGAACAGTGGGTGGCGTGATTATGGGACGTCCACCGCTCTCGACCGATAAAAGTCCGGCCCATGGGACGCCATCATGGAGAGATGACAGAAATGGGCAGAGCCTGACGGATGACCATATTTGTGCGCATCGCAGCAAGATTGACTAGGCTTTAATGAGCTTGCTCCGTTAAACAAACGCTGCAAGCGTTGCATTGCAGACGCAGAAGGGGAGCCATCTTGAAGAAGAAACGACTGGCACGCGTGATTATTGCCGCGGTAGTGACCGCGGCAATTCTGGTGGCGATCATTGTTGGTTGTGGGCCGAAATGGGGCGACGGTTCAGCAAACGTCAACGGCAGTAATTCCAATAGCAGCAGCAGCGCATCAGATAATGTCTCCAGCAACGACAACGCCGCGCAATCCAACAACAATTATGCGACCCGCATCACCGTGAAACTCCCCTCCTACTATTTGGAGAACATGGTTTTCCAACGTGGGAAAACGCTGGTAGTCAAAGGAACGGCCACCACTTCACAACGCGGAAAAGTTGTTGACCCAACGCAACTGATTACAACGATTTCCCAAGGAAAGAAATCAGCATCAGCACAAGCTAAAATTTCCAAAAATGGCGATTTCACCTGCACCTTACCTAAACAAAAAGCAAGTCTTAAACCATATTCATTAACGATTTTATACAACGAAACCACTTTGTTGACTCTGAAAAACGTGTATGTTGGCGACGTATTTATTGCTGCCGGACAGTCGAATATGGAATTGAATTATTCGCAATATTATGAGGGTTCAGGCAACTCCTACAATTTCGGCGGAGGTCTGATAACGACCGACGATCTGCCGAAGCAGCTTTCCGACAACAACGTACACTTCGTTGCGAGCGCCAATTCCTCGAAAGGTACGGATTTTCCGTTACGCGACGTGAATGAGCAGGCTGGCACCTGGCTTGAGGCGACCGCCGATAATTCGCAGCATTTCAGTTATCTGGCGCAGCAGTTTGCCATGCAGCTTCGTGCCGCGCATCCGAACGTGCCGATCGGCATTATTCAAACCGCATGGGGTGGCACGCCGATTCGACGTCACGTGCAAGGCGGTGATATTTATGCGAACCATATTGCGCCTTTGGAAGGGTTCCATGTGGCGGGCGTGCTGTGGTATCAGGGATGCAATGATTCCACGAACGAGGCGACCGCGCTGGCGTACGAGTCGCAGATGACGCTGCTGATCAACCAATATCGTGAAGTGTTCGATCAGGATGATCTGCCGTTCCTGTATGTGCAATTGGCACGCTGGCCTGGCTACCAGTACACGCAAAACGTGCGATTCGCGCAGTTGAACACGTTGAGCAATGCCGGATTACGCAATGCTTCCAACGTTGCAATGACGGTGTCGCTTGATACGGACAAGGGCACTTCAACGTTGATACATCCGCTTGGCAAAGATATTCTCGGCGCGCGCATGGCAGCGCAATATCTGGCGATGTCGGAAGGCAGGACCATTCCCAACGGGCCGCTTATCGCGCATGCGAAGCATGCTTCCGATGGCACGATCGTATTGTCGTTCCAGAACGGCACCGCAACCGGTTTGCAGGCGGAAAAGCCCAATTATTCGAAGACTGCGAGCGCGACCGTGCCCGATTATGATGCGAATCCGGACGCGACTCCTTTGAATGGTATTTCCAACGTTGCAACGCCGACTTCCACGCCATTGCAAGGTTTTGAAATTGCCGACGATTCCGGAAAGTGGGTTTCGGCAACGGCAACGATTAAGGGTGATCAGATTGTGCTGAGTGCCGCCGATGGAAGCTCGAATTGCAACGCGGTAACTCAAGTGCGTTACTGGTGGAGTGGAAATCCGGTTATTTCCAGTCTGCTGTATAACGATCTCGGATTGCCTGCAAGTCCGTTTATTGCTGTTGTTGAGTAATACGGCAGATTGATAATCGGGCATTATCCGGCTGCGACGACTAATCGATAAAGCGGACTGTAATTAGGTTAGAATCAGGCCTGTTTCATCGAACTTAAGTCGAAAGCAATGTCGACGGTCAAAATCGACGATCAATCGACGTAGTGCGGGGCGCTGGACGCTATGCGGGGCGTTATGGAGCCGCTATTGCCGTTGCCGTCGGTACTACCGTCTGCATCGAAATCTTGCGATTTACGAAGCGAGCCGGCAGCCAGCGAACGTATGGATCGAACGGAACGGCCAATCTGCGCCTGTTTTTCCTGAGCATCCGACTGTATTGCGGGAATCGTGCCCGTCACAGGGCGAATGCGGCCGGTCGCAGTGGGAATGAAGCTTGGCGGCAACACCTGCGCGGTAACGGCACCCGGCGATGACACATGGTAGTGGGCCATCGAAGCCAGGGAATCGCGGGTATCGAGTTCACGCTGCATATCTAGCTCATCGTCGAACTCAGCCATCGCTGCCCTCCCTCTCTTCAAGCAATCTCTGCCGGTAATCTCTCCACTGGCAACGGTCATCGTTCCGAGCGTAACGCAAGGTAGCATACCGTTACGAACGAAATCAGCGATATGCGCAACTCCCCCACTGTTTCGCAACTTTTCCGTTGCACGTGCCGCAGCGAGCCACGCCAGCGAGCTATTGAAAACCCGCCGTTTTGGCATAAAAAAAGGCTTCCGAAATCATCCGGAAGCCCTACTGGCGGAGAATACGAGACACAAACTTTTCAGCCCGTAAGCCCTACTCCCGCTTGGGTTTTGCAAAATTCACCATGACGAAACCCTATTCAAAACCCGGTTACCGGCGTGTCGCGGATTGCCTTCAGCACGTCAGACGTCACTGGCTCGTTACATCAGCCCCAGCGCGGCCCTGTCCAACACGCACTCGCCGCGGTACTGCTTCAAGGACCCCCGTACGCGGGCGAGCTTCTGGTTCCGCTTGACCGGATCCTTCTCTTTGATCGCCTTGGACACGATGTTGTAGTCCAGCGAATCCCGTTCGGTCTTGAACACCGTGAGCACCGGACGGCTGCCGTTCAGCCTTCCATCGCCCAGATCCAACGCCGTGTTGGGGAACAGTTCGGAACTGCGGCGCGCATAACCGACCGCATAGGGAAGATTGGCGCAGATCGCGTCGGTCTTGGTACGGCCCGGCAGCACGGGGCTTTCGACCATCATGATGGCCTTGGCGTCGATGCGCACCAACGTGGACAGCACGAGCCTCTTGGCGGTGACGCCCCTGTTGTTCGGCAGTAATCCATCCGGCGTGAGACGCGACCTCAACGCCATCTCCCAGAAATCCTTCGGAGAGACGTTCTCGTAGTGCACGCCGCACAAGTGCATGAAGTTGTCGGCCCTGTACAGCGTCTCCATGGGAGCGGAACCGTCACCAGGAACGAAAAGCACATGCCTGCCCAACAGACGTTCCAAGTAGACGGGCGCGCACGCATGTATGGCCCTGATCGAGTCCTCGGGATCGAAACGGTTCTCTTTCAACGGCTGTCTCCCGGACTCGGCACGGATTCAGGAAATAGTAATCGACGCCGGTGCCCTTGGGCTTGCCGGCGTCAATAGGTCTTTTCTGTCGCTCGCGGACGACGATCACGATTAAGGGCGCGCTCCCAGCCGGATGCTTATCGTCCACCGGCTTGATGGACTAGACGTGTTCCGCCTTGCGGCGACGCCGTTCACGTCTGGCGTCGAATTCCGTTTAACGTGGGACCGGCACGGACTGGTGGGCTGGACGGCTTTCCAAATCACCACCAATATACACGAACGGCACCAACCGCCGCAAATCAGCTTCAGGGAAATCCGGGTATGTAAAATAAGTGGTTGGAAATTGATATTGACGTTATCAATATTTTGTCCATATAATATGCGTATGGAGATTGTCGGATTCGAATGGGATGACGTCAAGGCGGACATCAACGCGCATAAGCACGGTGTCACGTTTGAGGAGGCCGAGACGGTCTTCAGCGATCCGCTGTCCCGGGTCATCGAGGACCCTGACCATTCGTCGTATGACGAAGATCGGTTCATCATCCTCGGAATGAGCGCTCTGTCGAGGCTGTTGGTGGTCTGTCACTGCTATCGCACGGCGAACAATACCATCCGCATCATCTCCGCAAGAAAAGCCACCCGCCACGAGAGCGGGCAATATGCAGGGAAAGGACGTTGACATGCGCGATGAATATGATTTCAGCGATGCGAAGGCGAACCCCTATGTCGTTACGGCCCGCAGGCCGGTGACTATGAACCTCGCGGGACAGGCGATCGACTATTTCAAAGACATGTCCAAGGAGACGGGCATCCCGTATCAGAACCTCATCAATCTATATCTGGTGCAATGCGCCCGGGAACATAAGAAGCTCGAATTCGTCTGAGCAAGACCATCCGTCCGTGCGCACCGGGCGCGGGTCTCCATCCCTCGTCAGTTCTGGCCTGAAACCTGGTCCCTGGCGGACAGCGGCGTCATGATGAGATCCCGCGTCTCCGCCTCGCTGAGCTCGCCGCCATGCAAGGCGCAGTACGCCTTGATCGCGCCGAACGGCTTATCGGCACCCGACTCGGGCAGTCCCAGCAGATATTCCGACGTGGCATGCAGGGCCGCGGCTATGTTCGCGAGAGTGCCCGACGAGGGCTCCCGATCTCCCGCGAGGTATTTCGAGATGTTCGGTTGGGTCGTCCCGGCCCGTGCAGCGAGCTGGGACTGGTTGATACCATGCCGGCGCATGAGCCTGCGCATCCTGTCGCCAAGTATCGCTGTCATCCGAATGTCCTTTGCTTTTTGGGTCATGGCGTTTCTCTTGGCTCTGTTAAACCAGAATCGGCATAAAAGGGGTATATAAAACAAACGGTTGGGACATAGTGGCAAGTCGTCGATCCGACCAACCACTAGCTTGACAATTCTCAACCACTTGTTTTACATACCCGGAAATCCTTGCCCGGCTTCATCTCAGATGCTTGCGGCGTTTCACGCCCCGAAAAAGGCGTCGATGCTTCATCAAACCGACAATACTATCGATACTATATCGACACTTTGGCGATTGCGCGATGGTATCGATACAGTATCGATAGCCACTGGTTGAAGACGTCGAGCGCCATGCGGATCTTCACGAGGCACGCCGCGGAGGGCTCTGCACCGGAAACGAACGGCCTTTCACCCCGTCACCCGTTGTCCCTGATGAAGTCGTCCACTCTCCTGCTGAGAATGCGGTGGTAGGCGATGAATGCGGAGACCGCAAGAACGATCCACAAAGTCAGCCAATGGACCCGTCCCCCGACCATCCGGCCAACCTCCACGGACACCACGAGGGTCCCGCTTGCGAGGAACGTCCAGAACACCATATGCACGGGCAGGGTGTTCCATGCTCGATGCTCCCGCCAGGCATCCATCGCGGTACGCCCGGCCGAATACACGAGAACGCCCATCGCGGCAGCCAAGGCCAACACGAGTATGCCCGACATCAGCAGCAGCGGCCTGTACCACCAGCTTTGAGACGCTCGGCCGAACTCCATGAGCATCGCCGAAACCCATCGGCCAACGCTCCCGACCTGTTCCGACCGTCCGCGAACCCATTCGGGAAGACTCGCGAGAAGCGCCCGCCACTGCCCCGCCATGACGGCGAACAGCATGATCGAGGCGAACACGCACGTCCCCGTGACGAGGACGAACAACAAGCGCCGTCCGAACCCGAGACGTCGGCAGCCTCCCGTTCGAGCCTCGCCCGCTCCAGCCCGCATCGTTCCGCCACCCGTCTTCCGATCTCGTCTTCCATGCCGTCGCGTTCGGCGTCCAGCCTGGAACGGTCCCGGCGAAGCCTGGCCTCGCCGTCCGCGAGTTCAGCCTCCCGCCGCTCGATGCGTCTACAACGCTCTTCCCTTGCGGCACATTCCCTCTCCCTTCGATTGGCTTCGTTCAGCTTCCTGCTGGTCTCGTTGAGCTCGGAAAGCTGCCTCCTGAGCCTCTGATTGCCTGATGAGAGCCTCGTCCTTTCCTCCCCAACCGCTTCCAGCCGCTGTTGGAGTTCCCTGTTCCGCGCGATCAGCGAATCGAGGTCGGGCATCGTCCCGTCGTCCTCGTTCGTGGATTCCGGCATCGACCGCTCCAACAGCCTGCGCGCCAGACCGCCGGCCATCCCGTCCGTTCGGATCCCGTTTTCCCGTTCCATCACCTATCTCCTTTTCCATGGCCGCCCGATTGACGTCAATGACGTCAAAACCGCTGACATCGATGCCCGCCAGGCGCGCTCCCCGGATTATGGTCCAATATCGCGCCTCGCATCGCTCGAGCGTCCGTTCCCGCTGCCCCATTTCCTTCCGCGTCTCGATGGCGAGATCGTCGTCCCCGTTGACGATGGCTTCACTCAACGCGATGACCGTCGAGCGAAGCTCGTCCCTCGCCGCATCTATCCGGGCCACGAGATTGCACATGCCACTGCGCATGTCCCCGTCCGCCTCGCGACGTACCTGGATCGCCTCATTGAGCCCGTCAGCCGCGGCCCGGAGCTCGTCGAGGCTTCTAGCCTGCGCCTGGTAGTAACGCTGTTGGGCGGGCGTGACGCCATGCCTGACGAACAGACGCCTGTCCGTCGTCAACGGCTCGAGACGCCGCTCCGGGCGTCCGAACCCGTCGGCCAAATCGTCCGCGCCGACACGTCCCGCGTATCTGTTGGAGCGGTCGAGAAGCGTGACATGATGGTCGGCCGGCAGGAACAGATGCCACGTATTGCCGTTCCTGGCGAGCATTTCCGTGGGGATGACGGCCTTGCGGGTGCGCTGTGTGCCGGGCATCCACACGCACACCGCCCGCTCTCCGACGCTGGAGACGAGACGCTGGTTGAACGTGAGGTGGATGGTCTTTCCGCCTCCGATGCGGGCCGTCACCGAATCAAGGTCGTAAGCCGGGCCAAGCCTGGTGTCACGGACTTTCAGGCCCGTGTCCAGGTCCGTGTAGGTAAGATGCCGGCCACGCAAGGCCACCCCGACATGCGCGGCGGCAATATTGGACTCGAACTCCCCGTAACTGCCGGACATGGCCGCCGCGAGCTCGATGGCGGCACGAAGCCGCTCCTTCGCGCCCTTGCCCTTGGCGATGGCATAGAATTCCTCCATCGATGCGCCACGACCGTTCATGGGGACCACTTTTGATGATGCGGACGGCACTGCCGTGCTCTCCTGCCCCGGCGTCCGTTCCATGATCCGCCGCATGTCGATTCTCCCGGCTTCCGCATCGACCGAAGGATTGTCGAGCGTGGCCAGTCCCTCGCGGCGGCACAATTCGTCGCTGACCGCACGCCATTGGTCGATGCTTCCGCGGGTCAGACGCATCTTCCTGCGGGTGCGTCGGTTGGCCGTGCAGATGACGATGTGGTTGTGCAGATGGTTCCTGTCCAGATGCGTGGAGACGACGTACCGGTATTCACCGCCCGTGATCGCCTCGGCCAACGCGATGCCCATCTCGTGCACCCGCTCCGGGGTCACGTTCTCGTCCGGAGCGAACGAATGCTTCAGATGCAGCGCCAGCACGCTTCCCTCGCGCATGCCGTTCGCGCATGATTCCAGGTCGAGGATCATGGGTCCGGCGAGCTTTCCGGCGTCCTGCCGCTCACCGCTATAGCTCGCGTACACGAACCGGCCTCCATCCGTCTTGGCGGGATTGATCACATACGCGAGCGTGCCCGGAAGGTTCGTCTTGACCTTCCGCCCGAGTTTCACAATGGCCATCACGCACGCTCCCCGCCGCGGGCTTCCATCTCTTCCTTGGCACGCTCCATGCCTTCCATGAGCTCCGTGATGCGGTCGAGCTGGCGGCGCAGTTCATCCAGCTGCGCGGGCGTGACGGCACCGCTCATGTTCGCCACACGGGCCATCTGGTTGACGTTCGTTCCGATCTGGTGCAGCTCCGACTTGAACACCTCCGGATCGCTGGCCAGCACCACCCGGGGCATCTCGACCACCGGGTACAGAAGCCTCTCTCGCGCGTACTCGCCCCATCTGCGGTATGCGATGGCCGCGCGCAACGACTCCTTCATGAGCGCCTGGCGAAGCCGCTCGGCACGCTCCCACTCCTCCGGAGCGAACATGACTTTTTTGCAGATCGGTCTCCTGCGTCCTTCCGTCCAGCTCATCCCGTCACCTCCGAAAAGCCGAGGGACGTTCGCTGATCGATGCCGCGCGAGCGGTCTGGAGGCCTTGCCGACCATAGGGGCCGGGATTCCCCGGCAAGCCGAACCGTTCCACGGGCTGAGCGAGTGTGTCCACACTCGCGTCGCTTGCTATCCCCGATTCCGGTATGCCGGATCGGGATGGTTTCCGACCGTTTTCCCGCAAGGAAACGGCCGCGTTCTCGTCGTTCATTTTCGGTTTTCCTTCCTGTCTTTCGCACCGGGAACACGGCGCGTTCACGACCATGTTCCCACAGGAAAACCGATGCGGGATTGGACAAAAACCGATGCGGAAACTACGTGGCCCGGCCCCTGTTCCATTCAGGAAGCGGGAACGGAAAGGCCCGTCGTCCGAAGGATTTTCTTCCACGGAAACGTGTCGGAAAACACGCGCGCGCGGATGGCGTGGGATGATTAATCCATGAGTGTTCTTGAACGTCGTACGAGGGTGTTGGAGTTCGTCGAGCGGTGGAAGGGCCGTGGCAACGAGAAGCAGGAGACGCAGCGTTTTTGGATCGATCTGCTGCAGAACGTGCTCGATGTCGAGCGTCCGACCGAGGCCTCGTTGTTCGAATACAGGACCGTGGGCGGCGGGTTCATCGACGTGCTGTGTCCCGAGGCGCGGCTGCTGGTCGAGCAGAAAAGCGCCGGCATCGACATGGACAAGCCCGAGGCCAGGCAGGGCACTCCCGTCACGCCCGTGCAGCAGGCTTTACGCTACGCGGACGCCTTGCCGTTGAGCAAGAAGCCCGCGGTGTTGTGCACGTGCAACTTCGAAACCTTCCGCTTCTACGACCTGGAACAGGATCCACGCGCCACAGGAACACCCGTGGACGAGTTCGCGTTGGAGGACCTCGGCGAACACCTGGGCACCCTGGAATCGATCTTCAGCAGCGAGCATTCCCGCGTCATGGTCGAGCAGAAGCTGTCCGAGCACGCGGGCCTGCTCGTCGCGAACCTGCACAACACGCTCGCCGCGCAATACGACGATCCCGACGACCCGGAAAGCCACCACAGCCTCGCCGTGTTGACCGTGCGCCTCGTGTTCTGCCTGTACGCCGAGGACGCCGGACTCTACCCCGGCAACTCGTTCAGCCAATACGTCGAAAGCTACGACGCCGCGCACCTGCGCCGCGCCATCATCGACCTGTTCAACGTCCTGAACACCCCGTTCGACCAGCGCGACAAGTATTTGGAGGACGACCTCAAACGCTTCCCGTACGTCAACGGCGGCCTGTTCGCCGAAGGCATCGAGATTCCACAGTTCACCGACCTGATACGCGAATCCCTGCTCGCGGCCGGCAACGGGTTCGACTGGCGCACCATCAGCCCCGTCATCTTCGGCTCGCTGATGGAGGAGACCCTCAGCCACGACCAGCGCCGCAAGGGAGGCATGCACTACACCTCCGTCAGGAACATCCACAAGGTCATCGACCCGCTCTTCCTCGACAATCTCACGGCCGAGCTCGACCGTGTCGAACACGACCAGACGCTTGGCGAGAGGGCCCGCGAGAACCGGCTCAAAGCGTTCCAGGACAGGCTCGCCTCGCTGAACTTCCTCGATCCGGCGTGCGGTTCGGGCAACTTCCTGACCGAAACGTATCTGCGGCTGCGCGAATTGGAGAACCGCGTCATCTCCGACCTGCTGCACGGCCAGGGCTACATGGAATTGGGCGGCGAGAACAGCCTGGTCAAGGTGCGGATCGACCAGATGCATGGCATCGAGATCAACGATTTCGCGGTGTCCGTGGCGCGTACCGCGTTGTGGATCGCGGAACAGCAGGCGTTGGACGACACGGAGGCCATCGCGGGACAGGCGTTGCCGCATCTGCCGTTGCATGATTCGGGCAACATCGTGCAGGCCAACGCCCTGCGATACGACTGGAACGAGCTGCTGCCTGCCGCCGAATGCTCCTATGTGATGGGCAACCCGCCATTCATCGGCCATATCTCAAAGACGGCTGAACAGACCGAAGACCTCAAGCATGTGTTCGGCAAAGCGTATGACGGCTATCTTGATTACGTAACTGGATGGTTTAAGAAGTCCGGTGATTATCTGCAAAATAGTAATGAAGCAGAGTTTGCGTTCGTATCAACGAACAGCATCACTCAAGGTCAGCCGGTGCGTCAACTGTTTGAATTGCTATTCAAGCAGGGATGGCATATTGGCTTTGCACACCGTACTTTCAAATGGGATTCACAATCAACTGACAATGCGAACGTACACGTGGTAGTAATTGGCCTCAGCAAGAAGGAAACACGGCCTGTTCTCTTTTCCTATCAAGACATCGTCGAAGAGCCAACGATTACGTATCCTGCTCATATAAACGGCTATCTTCTTGATGCGCCGGATGTGTACGTGGCTAAGCGGAGTCAGAAACTTGGGCCAATTTCCCCAGAACTCTCTCGGGTCAACTTTGGCAATCTTTCGCTTGATGATGGGCATTTAATGCTGAATAGCAGGAAGGAATATGACGAGGCGATGGCCGATCCAATTGCCTCTCGGTATGTTCGTAGATATGTAAATGGTCGAGAACTGATAAACGGTCTTGATCGTTGGTGTCTATGGTTCCCTGAGGCTGAGCCTGCTGACCTAAGAGCATCTGTTTTTATTCGTAAGCGGGTGGAGCAAGTCAGACAATTTCGGCTCTCTAGTAAGAGGGGGGCGACAGTCGAAGCAGCTTCTACATCTTGGTTATTCGGAGAGATACACCAGCCAAGAGCACAGTATTTTGCCATGCCAGTTGTATTTAGCAGTAGAAGAGACTATGCCTCGGCGAGCCTACTTCCGGCTGAGGTAATTGCAGGTCAGAAACTGCACACCTGCATAGATGAGAGCGGCATCAACTTCGCCATTGCTGAATCGTCAATGTTCATCACTTGGCAGAAGGCAATTGGTGGTCGTTTGAAAAGCGACTGCCAGTTCAGTAACACCGTGGTGTGGAACAATCTGCCATTGCCCGCATTGGACAATGCCATGCGGCAGAAGGTCATCGATGCAGGCAAGGCCGTTCTGGACGCCCGCAAGGCGCATCCGGGCCAGTCCCTGGCGGACCTGTACGATCCGGACTTCATGCCGCAGGACCTGCGCAAGGCCCACGAATCGCTCGACAAGGTGGTGGACGTGGCCTTCGGCGCTGCCAAGCCCTGCAAGAGCAACGACGAACGCCTCCAGATCCTTTTCGACCGCTACGCGGAAATGACCCAGGAGCAGTAGCCATGCAGAACATTCTTCAGATCGAAAACCCCAGCTCTGATGAAGAGCTCAGCAAGGCAGCCATTCATAAGGCAGAAATGAGTCTTGTAGAGCTCGAAGCAAGGTTCAAGGCTGTCCGCAAACTCGGGCTTGAAAATCTGGCGGCCGAAGACGGAAGCATTATTGCCAACGCCAACAAACGTTCCATGGGCATATACCAAAGTCAGCTCATTTCCTTGCTGCAAGTTTCATTGGAAACTCTTAATGCGATATTTGCAACGCAAAATGAGGCATTGGGGATTACCCCATATATCCTGAACCGTTCTGCGTTGGAAAGCATCGCCACGGCAATATGGCTTGCTTCATTCGACACTTTGGAAAAGAGAGCCTTTAATGCCCTCAGATTGACTCTCGATAACTACAAGGACTCCAAAAGGGCACTGCAAGAAATTGCGGGTGAAGCAGGCGAGGTCCAGGCGCTACATGACCTCGCCACGGCATTGCTGGGTGACGCCAAACGTCGGTTCAAGGCATTTGAAGGCAAGCAAGCATCGGGGATGCCTCAGCATACTCAGATAGTCAAGAAGGCTGATGCTATCTATCGTAGGGTCAGAGGCAAACGCCATCTTTATCAAGGACTGACTTCTTGGCAGATATGCAGCGGCGTTGCTCATGGTGGCCAGATCGCCATTGGCAATATGCCCGTCTTCACGGTACTTAAGGATGATGGGAAAAGATATCCGAAAGCATCAACGCTGTCTCTTATGCTGTATCCAACAATAGAAAATCTTGAATTGTTCACCGAGATATACCAAAAGCAATGCGAATGCAGCAAGGTGAAGACGCAGGATAACGGGTAGACCGGCTTTTGATGGTTCATGACCGCCTTCAAGGAATTAAATTTTATGCAGGCACACAGTTACCAGACGTTCGTATCCATGTTTTACGCTCTCGATGCGGCGTTTGAGGAGAATGACACGGAGCGTTTGCGGACGTTCCCGTCCGAGGCGAATCCGTTCCTTTAGGAAGACAAGGGATCGGCCAATCCTGCGGTGTACGAGGAGTTCTCGAAAGCCTTTGACGAACGTTTCGGGACTCAGGGGGCTGTTCCCGAGGATACGATGGCATTCGTCCGGGACTATCTCGACGCCCGGAACGGCGAATACTGTTGGGTGGAAGGCGATCTCGTTGCCGCTTTCGACGGCATTGTGACCCCGCAGCTTTGGGAGCAATCGCTGGAAGAGACGGCGGACTGACAACATGCCCGCTACCGACACCCGTCTGCGTCGAACAACGTCCGATTGATTATTGGCAGCCGTGCTTCGAGCAATCGCGCACGGCGGAAACCATGAATCGTTTTCCATTCGTCGTTTCCGCCATACCTTTTACGTCGATTCAGTAGCTTTCCACGATCTCGTGGATCGCCATGTCCATCGCGCCGTGCTGCGCCTGGATCATGCCGTAGTAGCGGTCCGTCTCGGTGATCTCCGGGTGCGCGGCCATCACGTCCGTACGGCGTTTGAGGTGCCTCTGCTCCATGAGCATGTCCATGTTCCTGCCGTACTGGTGGCGTGTGCGTCGTTCCGTTTCCCGCAGATGCTGTTCGAGCACGTTGGCCATCATCATCTCCCGGTATTCCTGCGGACGGTTGGCGATCAGCCAGCGGATGCGCATGTTCTGGATGCCGTGCATGCTGTTCTCCGTGAACACCTTGTACGGCAGGGCCCATGGGCTCGCGAGTTTCGGATGCCTCCTGTGGCGTTCCTCCATGGCCTCCAGGTTCCTCCTGTACCGCGCTTCGAGGTCCTTGTCCTTCCAGACCATTTCCTTCGCGTTTTTCATCGTTTCCGTCCTTTCCTGGTGTCGTGGTTTCCCGCTGCGGATCCTGTTGGTAAACGTTTACCACGCTGTTTCGCGGGAGCGTTCCAGCGTGTCGGAGCGAATGAAAGCGACGGACTTCTCAAATCACATTGTCACGCACCAGTGCATCAGCAGCACTAACAAAGCATGGACGGCATAGAACCAACCTTTCATTCACCCTATATCGTTTTCAGCCCCGTCTTTTGGAAATGCCATATTCAAATCTCATCTTCTATATGGCAACCTACACGGCCTACCGCCCTCACCCTACTCTCTATTAGGTTTTCCCGACCCACACAATCGACCTACCGACCTACGTTGCGATCCGGCGGTAGGTTGGTAGGTCGATTGTGCAGGTCGATGAATCCCATATATTTCAATATGTAGGCCGGTAGGCCTGTAGGCTGTCCGTTAAAAATGTCAGATCAGCTTATACCATTCCCCTCCAGCACCCTTTGAGGACGCTCTGACACGTCCCGAACGCATCAGGTTCTCCAGTGCCGGAGATAGCACCTCACGCTGTCGTTTCGAGATGCTGTTGTGCAGGGATCTCCTGGATAGCTCATGGCTTGGAGCGTTCTCAAGCAGGGACATGATCCGATCCTCCACCTTCTTCGCGCGCTGCGTCTCGGCGACGTCGGAAGCGTCGTCCGTCAGCTTCATGCGTTCCGCCATCCGTTCGCTGCGCATGATATCGGACTGCTTCCGGGCATCCTCGAACGTCTTCGCCGAATCATCGGCGAGAACGCCGGCAAGCTCCCAGTCCTCCTCGCTCACGACCAGTGGATCGCCGCCGCTCCCGAGACGGAGCAGATGCATGGCCGCGGCCAGTTTCATGCGCATGTATGTGCTGTGCGCGGTCGGCGAGGCAGGACTGTCCATGCTATTGGTGCGGATCCGGTCGAAGATCACATGCTCCTCCACGATTTTGGGGAACGTCATCGGCTTGAGTTCGTACCGAGCGCCTTCCATTCCTTCGAGGGCCAGCTTCCCGTACCCTCCCTCCGAATACACCTTTCCCATGATCTCGGCGGGCAGATCGGCCGGCAGGATTCCCTGGTCGTACGGAAACATGGTGGTGTCCGGCTCCGGGGTGGTGTCGCGGAAATCCACGCGAAGGTTGGCGATGCGGTCGCTCAGCGCGGACACGTAGAGGAACCGCTGCTGCAGGCCGACGCCGTATCCGTTGGTGAACACGTCGATGCTGGACGGCTGGGCGGAGATGACGGGGATCCCGCGGTATCCGTGGTCGGGTATGACGACCGACAGGCTGCGGTCCTTGGTGGTCTCGCCGATCCGATGCCCGGAGAACACGTCCAGCAGCGTGGACCTCAGGGTGCTCTCCTTCCGTCCCATGAGCGCCTGGAGCGTCGATATCTCCGTATATCGCAGGATCGCGCGCCCGTTCACGAACTCGGTACGATACCCGTCGCCGTCCGATCCGGATTCGGATCGGACGGCGAAGATCGCGGACACCGCCTGACCGGTCGCGGGAGCGCCCTCGTATGCGCCCCTGACGTCGGGAACGAGGTGTTCCGCCGTGGTGTACGCGGTGTCCTTGCCTGATGACGGGCCACCGAGCAGCACCACGCCGAAGTTCAGCGAACCGTAGCTCGCGCCGACCAACGCCGGGAGCACGATGTGCGGCGGTGTGGCCGCGACGATCCTCGCCAGCACGCATGCCAGCACCGCATACGGCGATACCATGTGCCAGACCGCGAAGTCGCGAATCTCGCGTAGTTCCGTGCAGGATTCCCAATAGCAGTCGTCGTCGAAGGTGTATCCTCCGGCGAGCGGGTTGTACGGATGCCCACCGGCGGTGCGGGGAATGCCGCCGCCCACGAACTCGCCCCTCATCGGATTTAGGTCTATCATTACTAGTGCAGTTCCTTTCGAGGAATCTGGCGGCCGCTCCAATGGCAATGTGTGGAGCGGCCGCTTTTTTATTGATATTGGGGTTGCTATCTGCCGACGAATTCCTTGAGGGATTTGTACGAGACGAGATAGATGCGTCCTGCCTTGCACGCGTGGAGGTCTCCGCTGCGAATGAGGTTTCGCACGCTTTTGGGGTCCTTGAACCCCAGCAGTCGCGTCGCCTCCATGATCGAGACGGACAACGGTTCGAGATTCATCATCTGGTTCTTGGGCATGTTCTATCGCTCCTTGTCTAGTCGTTCGTGACGTTCCCCTGGGGAATGTCTTTTGCTTTTTCGCGCCTTCACGACGCTTATAACGACACTAGGGCACTTTCGGGCGTGTCGGGTTGGACATTTTTTCTCCGAATCTTTCGATTCCCCACTTTTCATGATTCGCTTAGCAGTTTGGCCATGGTTTCGATCTGGGCTCCTCGGAGAAATGCGACAGTATCAGGGATCGCCTGCCCTCTTCCATCGATCGGAGCACGTTCGCCCGCACTTTCGGATCCATTTGTTCGAGATTCCTCGACAGCGACTCGATCTCGTCGTAGGGTGGCGTGTTCATACCGTCTCCATCGTTGGTGGCCGCCGCGCGATTCATGCGGGCCGCGTTGGCATCGGCCTCGATTCCGGCGAGGATCTTGCGTTTCTCTTTTTCCGTGACGTGCTGGTAGTGCATGGCGGTGCTTACCTGGGTGTGGCCGCCCATCTCCATGACCGCTTTGAGGCTGTTCGTATAGCTCGCTACCTCCGTGAGCGCCCGGTGGCGCAGATCGTATAGCCTGACCTTCTTCTCTTCGAGACGTGGAATCGTCTTGCGGGCCCTATACCAGGCGTTCCTCACGCTTTGCGGGTTGACGATATTGTGCGTGACCGAACCGGTGAACATCGGCGACTCGGGTAACGGTCCGACGAACTTCTCCAGATGCTGTTCGAAGCAAGGCACCAGGTATTTCGGAATGGCGACGTCCCTGACGCTGCCAGGGGTCTTGGTCTTGCCGTATCCGCGAACCGTTCGCCCGTCTTTCTTTATGCTTATGGCGGCTCTCCTGACGCGCACCATTCCACCTTGCCTGTCCGGATTGATGTCGATGTCCCCACGTTGCAGTCCGTACACCTCCTCCGGCCTTAGGCAGAGCACCCCAACCAGATAGATGACGAGTGCGTGCCTTTCCGGCATGGCGGCGTACAACATGTCCAGCTCCTCATGGCTGACGTCGGCGTCGGCAATGTCGGCCAGTGGTTTCTCGACCCGGATGTTGATGGCCGGATTGCTGCCGATCAACGGTTCTCCCGTGCCTTTCACCTTCTTCGTGCTCGCCTCCACGAACATGGCGCGCATGAGCGTGGCGACATGCCATCTGATGCTGGCTCCGGCGCCATCGCCCGACACGTCCATCGAATCGATCGTCTCGCGCAGCAGGGATTCGGTGATCTCGTCCATGCGGTACACGCCCAAGGCCGGAATCAGGTGGTCCCGCAGGTACTGGCGGTATTTTTCCACGGTCTGCTCGGCCAAGGGCTCGCCGTTGGCCTTGCGGTGCTCGCGCAGGTAGTCCGTGGCGTATTGCGCGAAGGTGGTGTCGTGCGCCTCCTCCTTCAGCTGCTCGAGCTGCGGCGGCACCCATGTGCCCCGTATGATGTCGCGTTCCGCGTCGTTAAGCCAGGTTTCCGCATCGATCGCGAACCGCAGCGGAAAGTTCTTGTAAATTCGTTTCTTGCCCCGCAGCTGGTCGGGCCACTTGCGGTACGCCCATACCGGAGGCTCATACGATGCCTCAAGGTATCGGGGGTTCTTCTTGTTTGGTTTTTTCTGGAGGTAGCCGAAGCGTCGTCTGCCCATGTTGGTCTCTTTCGGAAAAGTGCATCTGGATGCCAATCGGGTAGGAATCGAATTTTGTTGGATTTATGCCCGAAAGGTTACCCGATATCCTATGGCACCCAGCGACACTTCAGATTGGACAAAGGCTTTGGACGCAGAACGGCAAAAAGAACGCAAATCGTTGGAAAGACGCCGTTTTTCGGCATGAAAAAAGGCTTTCGGATGATTCCGGAAGCCTTACCCGCGGAGAATACGAGATTCGAACTCGTGAGGCTGTTACACCAACACGCTTTCCAAGCGTGCGCCATAGACCACTAGGCGAATTCTCCAATTATGCAACGTCTCACAGTGTCTATCCGCGAAACGCAACTTGATTAGGATACAACAGTTTCTTTCAAACCCCAAATCGGCGTGTCGCAACGTCCCAGATCGCCCACTCACTGGAGGAATCCGTACACGTGAGGACTTCCCCGCGCACCGAATTCTCCACCCTCTGGGACAATTCACCCGCCAACGCACCTCTCAGCGTCCCAGATCGCCCACTCACTGGAGGAATCTGCCCGCTGCCAAGACTCTCACAGTCCGAATTCCTCCAGTGGCTGGAACAATCAGTACGCCCATAGGCCTTCTACAGTCCGAAAACCTCCACCCACTGGAGGAAAACACCCGCGCACCGGCCTCCAAACGTCCTGAAACCTCCATCCACTGGAGGAATTGGTACGTTGGTATGCTTCCCAGCATCCGGATTCTCCCACCCACTGGAGGAATCTGCCCGCACATACACCCCCCGAATTGTCCAGATTCTTCCAGCGAGTGGAGGGATCCGGACACGAGCTCACGTACCGTGAGCACAGCAGCTATCGTTTGGACGCGAAGGCACGCAGGTCGGCGAGCATGGCAGTGAACATCGGGCGGACCGGACCGAACTTATCAAGCAGCGATCCCGAAACCGGAGCACTAGCCGCTCCCAGCAACGCGCCAGGCAGCAACACCACGCCTGCAGCAAGCACAGACGCGCCGAATCCCAGTTGCGAAGCGTTCGGAATCATATAGCCGTAACCGATCGTCACAAACTGCAGCAGCACATACGCAAGCAAATGCCAACGGAATTTCACGCTCCGCAACACGGTCAGACGAACCAGCGGCGAGAACGCACGATGCGACACCCAAGCGAACACTAGCAAAGCGGCCATGGCAATCAGCAGCAGAACCACTGCAATCACACATTGCGTAGTCGCGGAAGTATCCCCATTACTCACTGCGGTAACGGCGGATCCGCCACGGTCGAGCGCAAACACGAAACAGACGAATCCGACTGCTAGGCAAAGCACATGCAGCGGATTGATATGCGCCTCTTCGGTAGGGGTGACCTGATGAATCGTTTTAGGGCCGCACACCAGCGAAACAAACAGGAACGGCAGCAGAATCACGAAAATCCAACGCCACGGCATGAACGTACCGACAAGACCGCCCACAAGTCGGTCCGAGTGCCGGCGCCACGGCCACCACCATGCCTCCAACGCCCATCAGCATGCCGATTTTGCTTTTCGGAGACTGTTCAAGAATGATATTGAACATCAACGGAAGCGCGATTCCCGTGCCCGCTCCCTGTAGTATTCGCGCGGTCATCAGCATAGGAAAGTTCAACGTGCAAGCTGCCATCAGGCAGCCGGTGATGCAGAGCACGATTGCGGTAAGGAAGATGGTACGCAACTTCAGTTTGCGCTTGAAATAGCTTGAGAGCGGCGTGACAAGCGCTACCGTAAGCAGATAGCCGGTCTCAGCCATTGAACAGTGGACGTGTCGACGTGGAATTCCGCCATTAATCCAGGGAAAAGCACGTTGGTGAGGGTTTCCGTAAGGATGCCAATGAAGGCCATGATTCCAGTTGACAGAATGGCAAGAATAAGATTGATGGAGATGTTCTCGTCATCTTGCGTTGCCGTGTTATTGTTTCGCGCAATGGACTGTGACATGGATTTGCGGCCGTTCCCGGCCTTCCCTTTCTTGGCCCGGCTTTGCTGAGCCACCATTCCGTTATGCCGGGCAGTTTGCTGGAATGGCGATTATTTGCCCAGAAATACAAAAAGATCCTTGGGAGCGGAGCGCTCTACCAAGGATCTTCATATTATTAAGTTGAGTGTTGTGGATTGGGAGCCTCCCGTGCGCCGCGGGAAACACCCGTGTGCGGGAACAAGAAAAGGGGTTCCCGGAGCGTCACGCTCGACGGGAACCCCGACGTTGAATGCGGCGGCGTGCTACTCTCCCACACCCTCTCGAGTGCAGTACCATCGCCGCGACCAGGCCTTAGCTTCCGGGTTCGGAAAGGGACCGGGCGTCTCACCTGGGCCATGACCACCGCAAAACCAATACAACGGCCAACCCACCAGGGGATCGGCCGGCAGAACCGGAACCACGCCACGATTCCGATCGTGGCGGTCCGGGAACCGGACAACGGACGCGAACAAAACGCTTCACCGGTATCGTCATCGTGACCACAAGAAACAATGCTCCTTGCCATCCAACGAAAGAAACCACCACAGGACGAGACCCGACCCAACAAGCGGGTCGGAAAGAGTGTGCCGCGTTCGCCCGTTAGTACCGGTCGGCTCCACCCCTCGCGGGGCTTCCACCTCCGGCCTATCGAACACGTGTTCAACATGCGGGCTACAAACGCTCCGGGGAGCGTCAAGGAATCCTAATCTTGGAGCAGGCTTCCCGCTTAGATGCTTTCAGCGGTTATCCCTCCCGAACGTAGCCAACCGGCCATGCCGCTGGCGCGACAACCGGCATACCAGAGGTCCGTCCACCCAGGTCCTCTCGTACTATGGGCAGGCCTCCTCAGGATTCCAACGAGCGCAGAGGATAGAGACCAAACTGTCTCACGACGTTCTGAACCCAGCTCGCGTGCCGCTTTAATCGGCGAACAGCCGAACCCTTGGGACCTGCTCCAGCCCCAGGATGCGACGAGCCGACATCGAGGTGCCAAACCATCCCGTCGATATGGACTCTTGGGAATGATCAGCCTGTTATCCCCGGGGTACCTTTTATCCGTTGAGCGATGCCGCGCCCGTGCGCCGGCACCGGATCACTATCTCCGACTTTCGTCCCTGCCCGAACCGTCGTTCTCGCAGTCAAGCCCGCTTGTGCGATTACACTCGAAACCCGATTGCCAACCGGGCTGAGCGGACCTTTGAGCGCCTCCGTTACTCTTTGGGAGGCAACCGCCCCAGTTAAACTACCCGCCAGGCACTGTCCCTGAACAGGATGACTGTTCGAGGTGAGACGTCAAACGAGAACAGAGCGGTATTTCACCTTGCGGCTCCACACGGGCTGGCGCCCATGCTTCGAAGCCTCCCGCCTATGCTACACAATCCGCGCCTAACGCCAATACCAAGGTATAGTAAAGGTCCCGGGGTCTTTTCGTCCTTCTGCGCTTAACGAGCATCTTTACTCGTACTGCAATTTCGCCGAGCTCCTGGTCGAGACAGTGGGGAAGTCGTTACGCCATTCGTGCAGGTCGGAACTTACCCGACAAGGAATTTCGCTACCTTAGGATGGTTATAGTTACCACCGCCGTTTACCGGGGCTTGAATTCACCGCTTCACCCCAAAAGGGGCTGACGGATCCTCTTAACCTTCCGGCACCGGGCAGGCGTCAGTGCATATACAGCGGCTTGCGCCTTCGCATGCACCTGTGTTTTTGGTAAACAGTCGCTACCCCCTGGTCTGTGCCACCCCCCAACGCTCCGAGGGCAAGCCTCTTCACGCCCGGGGGTCTCCCTTATACCGAAGGCACGGGAGTGATTTGCCGAGTTCCTTGACCAGGATTCGCTCGATCGCCTTGGTATTCTCTACCTGACCACCAGTGTCGGTTTGGGGTACGGGCGGCGACGCCCCTCGCGCCGAGGCTTTTCTCGACGGCCTGGACCACCGGATATCGCGTCCAAAGGACGCCCATCATCACACCTCACCCTATGCGTCCCACGGATTTGCCTATGGGACGGGCTGCGTGCTTGACCACGGAAAACCACCTCCGCGGCCGGCTCCCATTCCGTGTCACCCCTGTGCGCTAGCCTACCAGGACTACGCTCCCAACGACCACGCGCCCCGAACCCCGAAGGGAACGACGCCACGCGACCGGAGGTTAGTACTCATCCGTTCGGCTCTTACGGTACGCCGCCGGTACGGGAATATCCACCCGTTCATCCATTCGACTACGCCTGTCGGCCTCGCCTTAGGACCCGACTCACCCGGGGACGACGAACGTGGCCCCGGAACCCTTGGTCATCCAGCGGACGGGATCCTCACCCGTCTCTCGCTACTCATGTCTGCATTCTCACTCCCGCGCGGTCCACGGCACGGTTCCCCGGCCGCTTCGCCCCACGCGGGACGCTCTCCTACCCAACGGCCGCAAAGGCCGCTGCCGCGTCTTCGGTGGTGTGCTTGAGCCCCGCTACATTGTCGGCGCGGAACCACTAGACCAGTGAGCTGTTACGCACTCTTTCAAGGATGGCTGCTTCTGAGCCAACCTCCTGGCTGTCTATGCGACTCCACATCCTTTCCCACTTAGCACACGCTTCGGGACCTTAGACGACGATCTGGGCTGTCTCCCTCTCGACGACGGAGCTTATCCCCCGCCGACTCACTGCCGGAATACACATCCACGGTATTCGGAGTTTGGCTGCTATTGGTACCCGACACGGGCCCGCAAGCATCCAGTAGCTCTACCCCCGCGATGCAATCAACCGACGCTGCACCTAAATGCATTTCGGAGAGAACCAGCTATCACGGAATTTGATTGGCCTTTCACCCCTAGCCCCAGGTCATCCCCCCGGTTTTCAACCCAGGTGGGTTCGGTCCTCCACGCGGTCTTACCCGCGCTTCAACCTGCCCAGGGCTAGATCATCCCGCTTCGGGTCCAGGGCGCGCGACTCAAAACGCCTTTTGAGACTCGCCTTCGCTACGGCTCCCCCACCACGGGTTAGCCTCGCCACGCACCACTGACTCGCAGACTCATTTTTCGATAGGCACGCCGTCACCCCACCAGGGAGGCTCCGACGGATTGTAGGCGCACGGTTTCAGGAACTCTTTCACTCCCCTCCCGGGGTGCTTTTCACCTTTCCCTCACGGTACTGGTACGCTATCGGTCAGACAGGTATGCTTAGACTTACCCCACGGTCGGGGCCGATTCACACGGGATTCCACGAGGCCCGCGCTACTTGGGACACATGATCGGAAGACGGCAAGCTTCCAGGTACGGGGCTGGCACCCTCTGCGGCCAGGCCTTCAAGCCTGTTCCCCTGGCAAGCCGTTTTATGACTCCCGCCCGGTCCGTCGGAACCGGGACACACGCTCCCTCAACACCACGAACGCAACCCCCGACGGGTATCACGCGCCCATGGTTTGGTCTGATCCGCTTTCGCTCGCCACTACTCACGGAGTATCCCTTCCTGCAGGTACTGAGATGTTTCACTTCCCTGCGTACCCCCGGAACAACAAGGTTCCGTGCCGGCCCATGACGGCCGGCGGGTTGCCCCATTCGGAAATCCTCGGATCGAAGCCATGTTGGAGGCTCCCCGAGGCTTATCGCATCCTCAAACGTCCTTCATCGGTACTGTCTGCCAAGGCATCCACCATACGCCCTTCAGGGCGGCACACGCCCCGAAAAACCCAATGATAGCTTCAAACGCCAGACGACAAATCATCACACTGTAAAAAATGATCACAAAACGATCGATCTCGAAACCAGACTCATCCAAAAAAGAAGAGCCTGGCGAAATCGCGATAAAGCAAACGATGACATCACATCATCGCATTGCTCGCGTCCACTATCCAGTTCTCAAACCACCACGCGCCCCGACCGGACCCGACCCGCGGCCCGCAAGGCCGACGGCGTCCCGCCAGGGGCATCCGGAAAACCGCACGCACCCAAAACGGATGCGGGTGGCGGTCCGGGAACCCAAAAGCATATCCATACCACTCCCCGCCGGCCCCAAGGACCCACGAAGCCAACGATCTCTTCCACACCAGCACGCCCACGCCAAACCGGAGACGATCCCCGGCGCATGGGCCACACGACGGACGCCAGACCGGCGTCCTGAAAAACTCCGTAGAAAGGAGGTGATCCAGCCGCACCTTCCGGTACGGCTACCTTGTTACGACTTAGTCCCAATCACGAGTCTCACCTTAGACGGCTCCATCCACAAAGGGTTAGGCCACCGGCTTCGGGTGCTACCCACTTTCATGACTTGACGGGCGGTGTGTACAAGGCCCGGGAACGCATTCACCGCGGCGTTGCTGATCCGCGATTACTAGCGACTCCGCCTTCATGGAGTCGGGTTGCAGACTCCAATCCGAACTGAGACCGGTTTTCAGGGATCCGCTCCACGTCGCCGTGTCGCATCCCGTTGTACCGGCCATTGTAGCATGCGTGAAGCCCTGGACGTAAGGGGCATGATGATCTGACGTCATCCCCACCTTCCTCCGAGTTGACCCCGGCGGTCCCCCGTGAGTTCCCACCATGACGTGCTGGCAACACAGGGCGAGGGTTGCGCTCGTTGCGGGACTTAACCCAACATCTCACGACACGAGCTGACGACGACCATGCACCACCTGTGAACCCGCCCCGAAGGGAGGCCATATCTCTACGGCTGTCGGGAACATGTCAAGCCCAGGTAAGGTTCTTCGCGTTGCATCGAATTAATCCGCATGCTCCGCCGCTTGTGCGGGCCCCCGTCAATTTCTTTGAGTTTTAGCCTTGCGGCCGTACTCCCCAGGCGGGATGCTTAACGCGTTAGCTCCGACACGGAACCCGTGGAACGGGCCCCACATCCAGCATCCACCGTTTACGGCGTGGACTACCAGGGTATCTAATCCTGTTCGCTCCCCACGCTTTCGCTCCTCAGCGTCAGTAACGGCCCAGAGACCTGCCTTCGCCATTGGTGTTCTTCCCGATATCTACACATTCCACCGTTACACCGGGAATTCCAGTCTCCCCTACCGCACTCCAGCCCGCCCGTACCCGGCGCAGATCCACCGTTAAGCGATGGACTTTCACACCGGACGCGACGAACCGCCTACGAGCCCTTTACGCCCAATAATTCCGGATAACGCTTGCACCCTACGTATTACCGCGGCTGCTGGCACGTAGTTAGCCGGTGCTTATTCGAAAGGTACACTCACCCGAAGGCTTGCTCCCGATCAAAAGCGGTTTACAACCCGAAGGCCGTCATCCCGCACGCGGCGTCGCTGCATCAGGCTTGCGCCCATTGTGCAATATTCCCCACTGCTGCCTCCCGTAGGAGTCTGGGCCGTATCTCAGTCCCAATGTGGCCGGTCGCCCTCTCAGGCCGGCTACCCGTCGTAGGCTCGGTGGGCCGTTACCCCGCCGACTACCTGATAGGACGCGACCCCATCCCATACCGATGAATCTTTCCCGACACCCCATGCGAGGAGTCGGAGCATCCGGCATTACCACCCGTTTCCAGGAGCTATTCCGGTGTATGGGGCAGGTCGGTCACGCATTACTCACCCGTTCGCCACTCTCACCACCAAGCAAAGCCTGATGGATCCCGTTCGACTTGCATGTGTTAAGCACGCCGCCAGCGTTCATCCTGAGCCAGAATCGAACCCTCCACAAAAAAACTTTGCAGAAAGCCAACATGTGACTCTCAAAAACAAGAAAATTGACGATCGCCTTATAAGGAAAGGCGCATCGCACGAAAACCTCACCGTCCTTCAAGGCCTCCCGGCCACTCGCGAACGAGCGGACGATGAACTGGCAATCATTGACTATAAAGAAGTAGTACAAATACGCTCTTGAGTTCTCAAACCACCACC
>ENA-OQDM01000139-OQDM01000139.1-human-gut-metagenome-genome-assembly--contig:-NODE-139-length-48648-cov-2.159622_pt1 | contig 48648 bp, 54 predicted proteins | sample MGYA00242772_ERZ504605 | MGnify/ENA primary metagenome ERZ504605 (study PRJEB26092, sample SAMD00036348) | human gut metagenome | host: Homo sapiens | study: EMG produced TPA metagenomics assembly of... | reverse complement strand
CGCTTTGCGCCCCGGACGATTTTGCCGCGGAAGGCCAGACGCGAGCCGACATTCGCACTCGCATACGAAGCATCGTTATTCGCATTCGCATTCGACACACCGCCATTCGCATTCGCATTGTTGTACCCGCGATAGACCACACGGACTGTAGCGGTGCTTATCCAGTACATGTCGGTATAGTAGGTGGAAGATGATCCGTTCAAATTACCTACCGGAACCATGTCCATATACTTGCCGTGCGCCACGCCTGTAATCCACTGACCGCTGTCCTTCTTGCCCTGTACCATACGGATACTGCCGTCAGGCATCCAGATGCGCCATTTGCCCTGGTTACCGCTGTCATTCGGCAGATCCACGCCGTCCATCATGTCATACTTGTTGCCGTAGATGTCCTCGTAGCCCAGGCAGCAGATATTGTTCACCTGCACCACGGTCGCCTGTCCGTATTCGTCCCGGCTCTTATACCAGGCATACTGATGCACCAAGCCGTCAATCAGCGAATTCGTGATTTTGTTGTTGATGACATACGCTTCGTCATAGCCGATGGTGTCTGTCATTCCATGGTCGGCCGTTCCACCCGTTGTCCGGTTATTGTTATGCTGACCGGCACCGCATTGTTCCTGCATGTCCCTACGCCCGTACTTTGCATAGCTCAGGTTCGCGATGCGGCTGTGCATCAGGGCATCTATCTGCTGCATGCCACGCTGCTGGCTGTAATAGTGGAAGTCCGTCCATGTCATGCTTGCCGTGGTCGAAGCTCCGGTTATGCAGGCACGCAACTTGCTGCCCACTACAGAACTGCCCACAACGGCACACAGATGTTCCTCATTGGCCACCCAATCCGGTTCCATGTCCTCTATCTTGTCGCTGTTGCTCAGCACCACGCAGTCAAACTCTGCCGTGTTCAGAATGGAGAAATGCAGGGCTGTAGCACGTTCCGGAACGTCTGCTATCAGATACATGCCGGCTTCAAATTTCAAGCCGATGGTCGGCACCACAATACTCTTCAGGATGTTTCCCTCCGCATCAGCAAACACACTGCCGATAAGCCTGTTCCTGGAACGCTCGGGAAGCGGACACGTCTGTAACCCGACACGTCCACTTTGCACACGGAATAAGCCTTGTCCGTCGTATAGGATTCCATCAGCGTGGGCTTGCCGCTCATGATCTTGCGTTCACCCAGCCAGCCGCCCTGTGTCTCCTTGATGGCATCCAGTGTCAGTACCGTCGCGTCCGGAATCGGGGGCATTTCGTCCTCCGGATAACTGCTGTAGCAGGCGTACTTCTTGTTGTTCAAATAATCGTTGATGCCTTTGCTCCAGTAAAACGGCTCATACATCATCCAGTCTCCCTCGCTGCCGTCCAGCTTCGCCACCGTGCAATCGTTCATATCCTCCGCATCGGCATAGAAGTTCGAGCTTTCGTCATGCAGGGGGAAATAGGTCATCTCCCGTCCGGGTTGTTCACTTCCACCTGCTGCCCGGCTATCTCCACCTTCCGGCTCGTGGGCATCCTGGTCACCTTGGCCAATACGCGGTGGCGCTTGGACAGGATGGCATTCACATGCCCGCTCATTTTGTACGTATTGCCGAATTTGTACCCCGTCTTGTTGTCCAGGTTCGAAACATTGGCATCGTCGGCCACACTGTCGTCAAACTCAATCATCGTATAGGGCGGCTGCTTGATGGTCAGTTCCGGATAACGGGCGGCATACTTCTCCAGTTCCTCATCAGCCAGATACTTCGTCAGGGTCAGCTTGCCCCTCAGTCCCGAATGCCGGTCATCCACGGCACCCGTCTGCGTATACGTTCCGTAGTCGTAATACTTCTTCAGCAGGGTTCCGTCGTCTTCCCGGTCTATCTCCAGCACGAAGCGTTCCAGCTTGCCGCTGCCGTTCAGTCTGGCCTGGTGAAGGCGTTCCAGCATAGCGAACCCGTCGATGCCGGGGCAGTTGGTGTAGCGGTAGCCCCGCACATTATTGATGCCTTCCAGTATCAGGCCACTGTCGGACAGCTTGGTCAGATATTCCAGGAACAGTTCCTCAATCGTGTCCGGCAGGCATAACTGCACAACGGGCGCACCGGTGGCCAGTTTCACACGGGTCAGCCCCGTACCCCTCACGTCCAGTTTCTTCAGGCGGCCCTGCCAGCTCAAGTCCAAAGTAGCCACATTGCCGTTGTCCCCGTTCCGGGCCAGCCGGTTGTTCCGCATGTTCACTTCTTCCAGAAGCAGCATGCCGTTCGTCGAAGCCATGAACGAGCCGTTCCGGTAACCGCTGGCTTTCTCCACGCTCATGTCGAGTTTTACCAGTGAGGTCAGCAGACCGAAGTTGAAGCCGATTGCGAACGCATCCTCATGCCAAACCAGTTCCTTGACTTTCGCCGCACCGATGATCTTCAACGGGTCATTTTCACCGAAGGCACGGGTCAGCTGCAACGAGTGGAGCACGTCCGCATCCACCACGCCGCTGTCGGCCTGCACGCCGTTGCTGGTGGAAAGCTGCACACGGTACGGAATGGTCAGACGGTACTGCATCGGTTTCAGCGTGTAGGCCTTGTCCAGCGATGCCGTACTCTGGTAGAACTGGGCACCCAGCGTGGATACATAGCCGTACTCCACCTGCTTCAGGTCATACCGGCGTTGGATGAAGTAGTTCCGGTGTGCTTTCAACGAACCCTTCAGACCGTAGATTTGCGGATAGGTCTGTTTGGCTCCGTCCGCACCCACCGGCATTTCGTTCAGGAACGGATAGATGTATTTGAAGATGCCGGACTTGTTATAGAGGCGCGAGCACCACTTCTTCATCTGTTCGGTATCGAAATGGTCAATGGCTTTCTGGATACTGAAAGCACTCATGAAGCTTGCGCCCCCGTTCCATCCGCTCACCATAATCTCCACAATCATGTCCCAGCAATTGGCCACGATGAGGTTCCACAGCCACGAGTTATGACCCTGCATCACATAAGCCCCGTCGCGCTTCGTCTGGCGGTTGTCGTCATACTTCCCGGTCAGGAACGACTTGTTGTCAGAACCGAGCTGGCAGTCGCCGTCATAATAGTCAATCAACCATTTCACACCGTCCCATGTGCGGATAAGCATGTTCTTCGCAAGCTGGTCCACGCCGAGGTTGAACTGCACGTACAGATAGTAGGCAATCAGGTGGGGAAGGTCGAAATACTTCGATGCCTCTTTCCTGAACGTATCGCTCTGCCACTTGGCGGTAGGGAACTTGTCGCCGTCGTCCTCATAGTCCACCCCCTCGAACGAATGGGATTCCGTGCTGTAAACCATGTTCCTGCCCGCAGGCGTTTCCTTTACGCACCGGTAGACGAAACTCATCATGCGGTCGGTGGCCTTGTACATCTTGTCGTACTTGTCACCGGTACCGAGGTGGTCTTTCAGGTTCGGTTCTTCCTCCGCGTCACCGCCTCCGTCCGACCAGAAGGTATCTTTCGGATGATTAAATTCCAGTCCTCCGTCAAAGTTGTAGTCCATGAAATCCTTATGCTCCGGTTCGGTACTCGGCAACCAGTGGAACAGGCACAGCGGATTGGAGTTGTTCAGCGTCTCGAAGCAGACGGGCAGGTACTGCTTGTGTCCTTCCTCGTCGGCTTCCAGGTAGTTCAGCGTGTCGCCCTCGCCCCATTTCTCGCCGCCGATGGTCTCATCCTGCCCGAAGATGGGGTAGCTGTCGCTCTTCTCGTTGTTCATGTTGTACTGGCCGTAATAGGTCAGGTCTTCGTCGGCACTCTTCGCTACGAACAGGTCGCACGGCAGGCCGTCGATGGCCGAACGGTAATCGTCCTTCAGCCCATGGTCTTTGGCGTAACGCTGGGCAGGCGTAAGCAGCCCCATCTCTTTCAGTCCGTCATTGATAAGCTTCGCACCTCCGGTATTGGTGGTCATGGACGAGTCCGAGAAGTCGCATTTGGAACATGCCAGCTTCGCGCCTACCGAGTTCCTGCGTAACTTGAAGAGATTTTTTTTGCCGGTAGTTACCACCGGATTCTTCTGCCTGCCGTTTCCGTCAATCTCCCCGTAGCTCAATGTAACCGTCCAGCCGCTTGCCGTCTTCTGGAAGTAGAAACGGAAGTTCTTTCTGGCATAGTTCACGGAAGAAGTACCCTGAATACGGACATATACGTTGGTAAGGATAAAGTCAAGCGTCCTGTCCTCTCCGTTATAGAAACGGACCTCCCTTACCAGTTTGTTGGCCTTCTTGTCGTTCAGCTGGGCCAGTGCATCCACCACGTTCAGCGTGTCGCTGTCGCTCGGAACCTCACTGCCCACGCTGCCCGTGCCTATCAGTACCAGGATCGAGTTCCGGCGCTTCTTCATCAGCCCATCAGCTTCTCCATGCTCACCGTATCTCCTTCATTCAGCACGCGGTTGTCCTCATCCAGTGAGCGCACGCCCGGTTCCCCGTCGGCATCCTCCAGGTGGTTGCGGTCCACGATGTAGTTGTTCAGCACCTCGTCCGAGGTCAGCGCCTTGTTATAGATACGCACGCTCTTCACGTTCAGGTCGGCACCCGCCGACTTAAATTCCAACTGGCTCCGGATGTCAAAATTCACCTTGTCGAGCCACTTGGAAGCAGCCGACTCTTCACCGTTCACATAGAAACCGATCAGCGTGCGCTGTTCGTTGGTCTGCACGTTCGGATAGAACACGTAGGTAATGCGGATATTCGTACCCGGCTGGAACTTGGTACCCACCGAGTCTTCATAGCGCAGCATCTGTCCGGCATCCATCGCCTCGGTCACCACACCGGTCAGGAACTTGGCCTCTTCCGGAGTCACAATCAGCCCGTACCGGTTGCCGTTGTCCAGCTGCCCCAGGCAGGTGATCAGCTCGGCATCCGTATCCGTCACGTTGGCCGTGCTGTATTCTATCTCCAGCGTCATGCCCACGTCACGGATGGCAAATCCCTCGGGCTTGTCCGCCTCGTTGAAGGGGCGGTAACCGCCGTCAGCGGTCAGGGTCATACCTGCACCACCGGCCAGCAGCAGGCGGTCCTTGTGCCAGCCGCTACCGGCACCATATTCGTTCACGCTCCACAGCACGTCCCGGAACTCCATACGCTTGTCACCGCTCACCCAGCTTGCCGGGTTGTTTTCCGTGTTGCTTCGCCCGAAGGCGTCAAACGTACACACGGCATCCGGTGCCAGCGTGGCTTCAATGTCCGGGTGCGATGTGGTGTTCACCTGCACCTCAAGCACGGCATCGCCGCATGACACACGGTAGTCCAACGGTTCCACGTTCACGTTCGTCCGTCCGTAGCTGCCGGTCTCACCGCGTTGCAGCAGGTCTTCCTTCACCACGCTGCCCCGGTCGGTCACTTTCACACGGGTCGTGTACGCATCGCGGTCATAGCCGGCATACGTGAAGTTCCATGCCGTGAACTGCTCTGCCTCCAGCACCGGGTGTTTCCAGTCACGCTGGAACCCCGCTGCCCGGTGGCTGAACATCAGGCCGGCATACGCTGTCACACCTCCGCCTGCCTTCAGCAGCGTAATGTAATGCACCCGGCTCACCACACCGGAGTTCTCATGCTGCGCGTAGGCTTCCACCACGTTCGTACCCTCCTGCATCTGTGTCAGGGGGATGGTCACGTTCTTCTGCTGCACACCGCTGCCGGCCGAAAGACCGAGGGTAAAGGCCTGTCCGCCGTTCACGCGGTAGTAGATGTTCTTCTCACCGCTCGTGCCCTTGGCAGTAAAGGGGATGTTCACGTCATTTTTATATCCCCCGTCGGCCAGCCCGTTGCCCGCCGAGTAGGTGGTCTCCAGCTCCATGGCCACCATGGTCACCTTGGCCGTGGCCGTCTTCATCAGCGTGCCGTCCTGGTAAGTTGCCTGCGCTTCCACCTGTACGGTATAGGCAGTGGCATCCTTCAGATAGGGCGAAGCGTCAAAGGTATAGCTCTGTCCGGCTGTAACGCCCACAAACTCCGCATCCCGGAACTCACTGATGACGGTCGAACCGCGTTTCACGATTACACGGGCTTTCAGGTCGCTGTAGCCGTCCACCGTACCGCCACCGGCAGTGCCCACACCTACGGAGTATTTCACCACAAAGCCGCTGCCCAGTGCCAGATACTGCGAGGCGGGAAGTCCCGCACCGCCGCTGTCCGTCAGGTCGATGTTCACCACCACCTTGTCATCGTCCGTGTACTTGGAAAAGCGCACTTCCTTCGAGCTCTCGCCGCCCTGGTTGTCCTTCTGCTTGACGGTCATCACGTACTGGGTGCCGTCCTCGCTGTCCTGCACATCCACGTCCGTCACCGTACCCACCATCGCATCGAACACCGTTCCGGATGTAGGAGGTTTCGTCTCGCCGCTCACCAGTTCCTCGGTAGGGGTACGGTTTGACAGTTCCTTCTTCAGGAACGCTTCGATGTCATCGCCTGCATAGGCATGATAGGTGCCGTCCGGCTGTTTCTGATTCCATGGTGTTTCAAGATTCATCGGATGCTCGGTCGCGTTGATGATTCCGCTTATTTTCCTTTTTGCCATAATACTGTCCTTTTATAATAATCATTCATTTATCAGTTTTACTGCTACCGTTCCATGCGTCCGATCCGTTCCACGGCTCGTCGCCTTTCCAGTATCCAAGTCCGAAACAGCTGCTTATCGCAGACCACACCAGTCTTGCCCCGGCATAGACAGCCGACAGGGCACGTTTCCCCACATACGCAGCCGTTATTTCCTTACCGCCTATGGTTATCATCGTCAATCCTCCTCATAAATCAGATACAGCGTATTCGCATCCTTGTCCTGCAGCGCCTCGTAAGCTTCCCCGCTCATCACCTCATGCCGGTAGGCCAGCAGTCTCAGGCTGCCGCCTGTTCCGGTATATACGGCATCACCCAGCAGGTAGAGCTTGTCCGGCAGGATGGCTGTCCGGTCCGCATTCATGAATATGCCGGCAGGAGGCACACCCGCCACATCCCAGTCCCCGTACAGGGTGGAGTCCATGTGGTAGGCGAACTTCCCGGCATCCGCTACATACACTACGCTGCCGCCCGGTTTGGTACTCTTGTCAGGTAAAACGTTGCCTGTTTCCATCCATGAGGAAAAGCGTGCGGTAGCCCCGCCGATGGCTGCTGCCGTAGTCTGTTCCACCTTGGCAGCGGCGTTTTCTGCCTTGGCTGCCGCTTCGTTGGCCTTGGTGGCCGCTTCCGTGGCGGCCTGGGTCTTTTCCTCCAGTCCGGCTACGGCTCCTTTCGCTTTCTTGGCGGCAGCCTCGGCACGGGCGGCGGCATCGCTCGCAGGCTTCCCTATCAGTTCCAGGGGGACGTTCACCATCTTGCCGTCCTTCTCCCCGGGCAGTGATTTCACACCGCTCAGCGAGGTGACGGTCTCCAAGTCCTCCACGCCGGTAGAACTCTGGAGTACACGGTCCAGCACTTCCTGAACCAGTTCTTCTTGTGTCATTTCTGCCATACTCATTCGTTTTTATCGGTTTCTGACCCGCCCAGGATTTCGTTCAGGGCATCTATCACATTGGGAAGACAATAGCGTTCCACCGCCATGTGTATCATCCCGGTTTCCTCATCGCTGAACTCGGTCTCGCCAGTACTCTCGAAAATCTTGAACGCAAGCCGATGGGCCTTGATGCCACTGACACGCGTATACAGCAAATCGGCTATCTGCTCACGTGCATCGAAAACCTCCCTCGTCTGACGGGTTATTCCGGTGGGAACGCTGAAATTCCTGAAATCTAACTTTTTCATATATATCTGTTTTTTAGGATGAATGATTCAATATCTGGTAACGGAATCCGTCCGCTTTTGTAATAAGTACCGTTACGGAGTCCCCGGATGCCATCTCGTAGTTTTGCAAATCTTCATTGTGGTTATAGATACCTTTTAGTATGATATTCTTTGAACCGGGTCTGACCCTGAACGTGACAATGGCTGCAAAATCGGTAGGCAAGTAACTCATGCCGAACTTGTATGCCACAGAACTTTCCGACGGCAGCGTAACCTCTACCTTACTGTAGTTGGGTTCATTGTAATACATCAAAATGATATTGTGTTGTGAGAAATCCACCGTGTAGTTTCCACTTCCGAAGGTAAGCAGCTTGGCTTTCGTATTGATAAACGCCGGGGCAAGTAATGCCGCATTGCTGCTGATACCGTAGTTCTTCGTACCGCCGGTAACATCTATAAACAATCCATAGTTCGCTTGGTCGAAGCCGTAATTCCCGTATATATTGGGGGCTGAGTTCACGATACGACCGACAGCGGTAAAAGCTCCTCCTGCAGAAGACGGTATCACATCATCACCGAACATCACATATCCTTTGCTGCCGCCGACACGGAAAAAATCATCATAAATGGCAAGACCGCCACCGCTCCCGTGAGAGTCGGCCACAGAACCGATACGGCCGTTCCCTATCTCAAAGCCGCCGATTTTCCCTTTGCTGCTGTCTATCTCTCCGGTAAACTTACCGTTGGTCGTTTCAATGCTGCCGTCTTCCAGTATCTTGAAGTTGCCGTTGGCCGTTACCAGTCCCTCCAGCTGTATATGGTCGGCTGTCAGCTTGATTTTGCTCACGGTATTTCCGTACTCGTCCTCTTCCTCCACGCTCACCCCGATAAGGGCAATCTTTCCTGTATTGTCCTGCGCATACAGACCGGAACCTTCAGGCTTTATGACAAGCCCGGTCTCTTTCAGCGCATTACCGTCCTTGTCGAAGACCGCCGCTGAAATCTTTACCAGCCGGTCGCTCTGTTCGAACAGTGTACGGTACTTATAGGCCAGTGCGTCCGCCTTGTTGGTGCTGAACACCAGCAGCGAAATGTAAATCACGCCCGTAAACGACAGCTTGAAGTCGCCAGTGCCGTTCCAAAGTCCGTCCAACGTGAACATCTTCTCACCGCCAACGGGCAGGTCCTCTTCATGGCCGAACATGTTGAAGTTCTCAAACCCGGTCTTATCAGCGTTCACAAATTCTATTTTCAACCTTCCGGCTTGATAACCCGGTAGCTGAACGACAGATACACCACGCCGGGCACCCGTTCGCCCTGGCTGTTCGTCTGCCGGTACTCCGGTACCAGCCGGAAGTCCTCCAGTTTCTGCATGATATAGCTGTTCCGGATATAGGCATAAGGCACCTTGCCTTCGGTCCGTATCTCGGCATGGCCGTCCGGCTTCGTACCGTAAGGACCGCCGTTCGCCCAGATCCAGCGTCCGCCCAGGGTGAACAGCGTAGCCTTGCTGCCCGTCTTCCATTTGTCCATGCCGTCGGCAAAACTGCTGTTGTCCAGATAACTCTGTTCTTCGCGTATTTCCTTGCGCAAGCTTTCCACGGCTGAATGGATTTTCCCCTCGGTTATCTCAAACCGCGTCAGGATGTCCTCGCCCGTCATCAACACGAACGTACCCTTCAGCCACACGTTGTCGGCATACAGGCCGTTTCCTTTCGGCTGTTTGTCTGCCGGGAAAGCGCTGCTCCTGATGCCGTCCAGCTTACCCAGCCGGCAACGAAGGCAGCCGTTGAAGTTCTTGGCCTTCACACCGTCCAGAATGTCGATACGGGGCTGTCCGTCCTCCGTGGCCGCAATGGATATAAGGTTCTGCCGGAGCGGGGTTTCGGTGTTGCCCATCAGCACGCACTCATCGCCTGCCTCCGGCTTCACCCCGCCAAACTCGCTTACCGGGACCAGTACACCGCCGGCTATCACCGAAGCCACCTCCACCCAGTATGCTTTTAGTTTCTTACCACCCGTAACCGCACAGCGCATCAGGTCATGGGCCACAAAGCCCGATTCCTGCTCAAACACGATGCGGTAGTTGTCGCCCTGCTTCACCACGTCCTTGATCTTGCCGTTGGCAGCGGACACCACCAGCTGGCCGCACACGCTGCGCACCTTCTCGATCAGCAGTTCCAGCGCCACCAGGCTTTGCCGGGCAGTCACTTTGTCCACCGTCAGGTTTGTCAGTCCGGTCAGCTGGTCAATCCACAGCTGCCAGCCCTCACCGGTCAGCCCGTCCACAAACTCCGTGCTGCGCAGCAGTTCGCGGATCACGGCAGTCAAGTATTCGGCATTGCCCTCACCATCCACGATGCCGCAGGGCTTGCCGCCAGCAGCCTCGCCAAAGCTCACACCCTTCAGGAAGCGGATGGACTCTTTGGCTGTGTCCGGCTGGTTCTTGCTCAGGAACTCTTTCTGGCTGCGCCGGGCGGAAAACAGGTTGTTGTCCGTGGGCAGCGTCTTGTCCCAGCTTCGTATGATGTCCGGAAGGGCAGCGCCTTCCGTCTTTGATTTCGTATAGCTTTTCAGCGCACCGATGCTGTCCGTCACCTTGTCGAACTTGCCCACCTGCAGCGCATCGCTTATCTCGATGTCCATCTGCCCGGGTTCGTTCACCTTGCGGCTGATCTTGGTGATACGGCTCTGACGGTAGCCTTTTTCCGGGAAATACTTCCGGCTCTCCAGCTTCACCCGTCTGCCCACAAACAGGTCTATGCCGTGCTCCTCGATGTATACCGGGTCTGTCGGGGCTTTGTAGGCGGCAATGTCCAGCCAGTGGTCCCGGTTGTACTCGTCCACCGCAACCGCAAACTCCTCTTCGGCCAGCCGGTAATACTCATCCGGCATCCGGATATTCCACAGGATATAGGTGTCGCCTGCTCGGGGCACCAGCTTGCCGCCCGGCAGCTGGGTGTCGTCATCGTAGGGCCAGATGGTGATCAGTTCGAATTCACGTGCCGCGCTGTCGTAGTTCACCTCAAAGTAGTGGTCATCGCTTTCTCCCAGTCCGGCAAGGTCGCCCGTCTGGAACGACACACGTTTGGTTTCTCCGGCCAGCTCGTACAGGTTAGGGTCAAAGTCCAGTTCCCCGTCCCGGAAATAATAGACGGTGAATTTGTTTCCTTCATCGTCTGCCACCTCCTCGCTGCGAACCGAGCTCACCGTACCGACCCGACGGGGGAAGATGCCGCTGAAAGCATCCTGCTCGTAATGGTCATAGATGCCATATTCCTCCACGCCCTGCTCGATGTACTTCCTGCCGCCGGGAAGCATCAGACGCGGGCTGCCGTATTTCTCCGCATCGATGTTGCGGGTCGAGCCTACCGGGAACAGGCGCGTATAGAATTTGGCCGTGTTGCTCGTATCTCTTTCCAGGGAGGTCAGCCCCTTGCCATAGCCAAGGGTGATTTCTTCCCCGTGTTCGCAGCGGCACACGTTCACAGTCTGCCCCTCAACCCACCATTCCACCTTGCCGCCTGCCTTTTCCGCGATGGCTTTCAGCGCTTCGTCGCAGTACATCCCCTCGTAGTCTATCGTGATCAGCTTCGTACCTTCCACCGTACCCGTCTTCCAGTCAGTAATGTGGCCCATGCCGTCATTGATAGCCTTCACCACCATCGCCACATGCTCGCGGGGCGTGGCCGTCAGGGTAAACAGGGGGTTGGTGTCCCCGTCCGTCGTCTCCAGCACCAGGAACCGCTTGATCAGGCTCTCGATACCGTACAGCTTCAGGTTATACTCCCATTCACCATCGCTCACCTGCTTCGGCGTGTAGCGTTCTGTCAGCCAGTACCGTTCGCCCAGATAGTCCGTGTAGTCGTTCACGTCCAGGGGCAGGAAGGCATAATAGCTGAACGACAGGGAAAGCACATTGTCTCCCTGCACTTCCTTGCTTTGCGTCGAGCTGTCGTTCACGGCCACATCCGCACGCTTGGTTCCGGCTTTATCATATATCGTTAGAAGCATATTCTAATAGCGTTTGAATGGTTATATAATCGGTTTCGGTTCCCGGAACTTTACCCGGAACTTTCCGGCATGCACACCTTCCGTCCACAGATAGGTCAGCGGGGTGAACTTCGTACAGTCGGCATACTTCACCCGCAGCTGCAGATCCAGCTGGGGGAAACGGATCTCCAGCCAGCCGTCCTTCCCTTGCTTCAGGAAATTCACAAAGGCAAAGTACTGCTTCATCCAGCCTGCCTGGGTCTTGTTGTAAAGCGCAAAATGCAGCGTCACGTCACGCGCTTCATTCCGTGGGGTCAGCACGGGGCTGTATTTTTCCCCGTGCTCTTCCCGTATGTCCACAGCCGTATCCTTCTTGGCCTTGCTCGGGGTCAGGATGGCCGTCAGGTTCTCCATGCCCCCGCGCCGGTCTTCCACCAGGAACACGCCGTATTCCGTCCAGATGTCCGTGCCGTTCACCAGCACCAGTCCGCTCAGTATATTGCCCATATCACTTCACTTTTAGTCCGTCACGTATCATTTTCTTTATCACTTCCTTCAGTTCGCCCAGGTGTCCGGCGCTCACACCGGTGTTCTCGGCTATCCGGGCCAGATGCCCTTCAGCCGTGTCCATCTTCTCCACCACGCTTTCCAGCCGGTCGTCCATGCTGCTCCAGTGCTGCAGCCCGCCGGTGAACATGCCCTCCAGCTTCGTGCCCTGGTCCTGCGTCATGGCCGTAAAGCCGCCCGCTTTCGCACTTTGGCTCGTACCGCCCTGCTGCGTCTTGTCATAACCGGTGGCTGCCGCCAGGTTGTCACGCAGGGCAAGGGCTTCATCCATATACTGCATGTACTCTTCCATCAGCGCGTTCCGTTCCGCCTCGGTCAGTTCGTTGTCCTCCATGGCCTTGCCGAACTTCTCCCACCAGCCTTTCAGTTTGTCGCTGTACATCTCACCGATCTTGTTGCTCAGCATCGCCCGCATGAAGTACTCGGATATATCCTCCGCCGCATCCTTGGCACCGTACTTCATGTTCATCAGGTTGTCGATGAAGCTGCTGTACATACCGTCGAACGAAATGCCCGTCAGCCCTTCATACAGCTGGTCGGTCAGTTCCTCCAGCTTGCCGGCCTGGTCTATGTAGTCATCCAGTTTCTCGGTCAGTCGCCCGCCATAGCCTCCCTTACCGGTATTCTGGATTTGCGTCCACATATCCACGTTGCTGCGCAGTGCCTTCATTTCCTCCGGGCTCAGGCTCCACAGGTTCCCGTCCCACTGGCGGCCGATCTGTCCGCTCAGTTTGTCTATCTGTGCCTGGTTGAAACCGCCCCAGTAGTAGTTCCAGCTGTGGTGACTTCCGCTGTAGCGTGCCTGTTCCTTTGCTATCTGCAGATAGTTTGCATTCGTTTCTTTTTGGTATTTGTAAGCATCCCGGTAAGCTTCCACCGATTTTGTCCCCTTGCTTGCCTTAATGGTATCGGTCAGGTCTTCGATGGAAGTCTGCAGTTTCTCGTTCCGGTCCGTAAGACGGTCTATAGCCGCCTGCACTTCCCTGGCGTTCCCGCCGATGCCGAACAGTTTGTTGAAACCTCCGAAAGACACCGTGTTCAGCAGTCCTCCGATACCATTCACAAGGGAACCGCCTATCTGTTTGAACAGGTCTCCGCTGAGGATATTGTCGAGTATTCCGGTTATCGCATTGAAAATGGTGTCTATCAATGATGAGATAATCGGGCCAATACCGTCTTTCAGCAAATCCAGTATGGAGAGAATGGCCGATATGATTTGTCCGATGACTCCGGCACTTGACAGGGTTTCGGACATCCGGCTGATGGCATCGCCGACCTTGCCTCCGATATTCAGTTTTGAAAGACCGGTAAGCATGTTCTGGATTCCTTCAAATGATCCCTGCAAGGTTCCGCTCGCAAAGCCGTGCAACCCGTCGGATACCATGTTCAACCCGTCAACCGTGTCCCGGGAGGCACTTTTCACCTCCCCGGCAAGCGCCTTCATTTCAGAGGTGGCGTTCAGGTATTCTTCGTCAGCTGAAATGCTGGACGATTGGGCCATTTGAAGAGCGATTTTAGTACGTTCTATTTCTGCCTGGTTACCGCTTTCAAGAGCCTTGTTGTAATCGGTCTGCGCTGCTTTTAACCGAATGAATGCCGCTTCCTGCTGCAGTTCCGCATTTTGCACGCGTGTTACGGCATCCCCCAAAGCGTGCATCTGCGTTTGCAGCCGGGCAAAATCCAATGTCCCGTTGCCACCGGGGAGCATGCTTTGAATCCGTTCGATGGCATCGTAAACGACCTGCTGGTCTGCGGCTCCCGTTTTTTTGAACTCATCCGTCTTGACATACTGTTTAAGCTCGCCAAGCAGGTTCTTCATCTGGTCTGCAAGCAGACCGGTCAAATCCCCGAACGCTGCTCCCCAGTCTATCTTCTGGGTAAGGGCTTCCATGTCCACTTTGTGCACAGCCGCATCACGCTGCTTCTCCAAAGTCAGCCTTTCTCCCTGGGACTGTGCCTTGCGGATTTTCTCGGCATATTCTTCAGCGATGGCCAGTTTCTGCTGCTGGAAGGTCCCGTATTCCTTCAGATAGTCACGCATGGCTTCCGCCTCTTCCCTGTACACGTCCGCCTCCGCTTTTTTCCTTGACTCGGTGTTTGAGGCACGGGCTTTTTCAAGTTCATCCTGTTGCTCCCGGGTAAGTCCGTTATCTCCGGTGGAAAGACCGGCTTCCTTGTTCTCACGCTTCCAGTCGGCTTCCTGCCGGTTTATCTCTTCTTTCCGGGCGTTATAGTCATATTCGATTTGTGCCAGTTTCTTTTCGGTACCGGCTTGCATACGGTCTATCTCTTCCTTCCGGTTCTCGGCCTGCAGGGCGGCAAGATCCTGCGCCAGCCTGCGCTCTGTGGCAAGCCGTTGCTTGGCTTCCGCTTCCGGATTCTTCCCGGACTGTTCGGGGTCGGTATGTCCGCCGATATTTCCTTTTTTGGCTGCTTCTGCCGCTTTCTTTACCTCTTCCTCCGCTTTTTTCAGATAACCGTCACGTTTGTTTTCGGCATTTTTCAACAGTACGTCATAAGCTTCCTGATCATGTTTCTTGATGGCAGCCTGTGCGTCATAGAACTGCCCGGATTCTGCCATGCTTGACTGCATGATATATTGTCCCCATTTCCCGAAAAAACCCATGGCGCTTTCCGCCTCTTCCGGTTTCTGCGCCTTGATTTTATTCACCTCTTCATCGGCTTCTGCAGCTTTTTTTACAAGGTTCTGGACATTGGCCTGGTGCAGCAGGACCTGTACATAGTCCTCGCTCTTTTGGATAAGGGTATCATACCATTCGGAAAGTGTTTTATAATACCCGAAAGATTCCCCGTACTTGCGGTTCAGTTCCTCTACCTTCGCCTTTTCCTGTTCCTTGCTGCCGGTGAAGTTCTTTATTTCATCGATGACCGATTTCAGTTCGAAGCGGGTACGCACCATCTGGGCACGGCCGTCCTTCTCTATCTCGGTCATTTCCTTGACTGATACGTTGAATTCATCCACGCCTTTTTTGGCACTGAACAGGTTTTTCGTCCAATCCCAGATTTCATCACCGTACATTACCAGCAGCATGATGCCGGTGGTCATGGCCGTCTGCCAGGAAAAGAGCGAGGACAGGACCTGTTTCCATACCGGTGTGCCTTTCTTGCCTGACTTCTGCAGCTCATCATATTCCTTACGGGCACGGGCCAGTTCGTCCGTAAAAATCGGCAGGTTGTTGGATATGGCCAGAAAGAACATCTGCGGTCCCATGGCCAAAGAAGGCATTTCACGGGCCATCTGCTGGATGCTGTTGTGAAGCCCGTTGAACTGGCGCTGTGCATTGGGCATGTCTGCAGGGGTGACCTGCACGGATTCCGATTCCTCCTGCAGCAGTTTCAGTTTGCCGCGCAATTCCTCAAGCTGCTTCTCCAGTGCATGGATCTGCGCGATATTGGCACTCTGGTCCAGATTGGGGGCAGCCGTCTCCCCGGCAAGGCGCAGCTTTCCAGTTCAGCCTCCAGCAGCCTGACGGTATTACGCAGTTCCAGCGCCTCACGTTCGGCCTTGTTCATGCCGGGCGTGAGTTTGTCCTTCATCAAAAATTCAACTTCTACAGGTTTGCTCATTCCAGTTTGCTTTGAAAAAATCCTACTATATCGTTCGCTTCATCCTCGGCGCTGTGTTCCGGTCTGGGAGCACCGTTTCCGCCGCCTTGCTTTTTCCGCACATACCGCGGCGCGTCGCTCAGCATCATGATCAGCGTCTGGTAATTCACCCCATCAAGGATGTAATCCACGCTCCAGCCGGTCGCCGATGCAATCTGCCACACGAAGCCGAAAGGGCTATGGGAACCCTCATACCGGGTTCTTAACTCCCCTTCCTTGCCTGGCTCAGTCTCGGAGTCATCGGGTTCGCCCGCGCTGTCGAGCTGATAATACGCATAAAATCCTTCGTGCCCATCAGACGCTCGAATGTTCGGAACATGGCCGTCAGATAACGCCACTCCACAAAGTTCCGCAGTACCCACGCTGTCACCCCGATGCCCACGTGCCGCGACACGTATCCCCGGCATACCATATAGGCCAGCAGGCGGCTCACAGCCTTACCATGCTCCGCCACAAAGGCCAGTTCCTCGGTCTTGTCCTTCGGTTGCCAATCGGGTTTGACACCCGTCTTCAGGTATTCCCGCGCCAGCAGAATCTGACCCCGCAGCCTCGGACGCTTCATCGTCACACGCACCTCCACCGGGCGTTTCAGCCACGGAAGCTTCCACCTTTTAAGAGGTACGGACACGCCGCTGTCAAGCAGCGCGTCCGCACACTCCATCTCTATCAGTTGTTCCAAACGGTCAGCCATACGTTAGCCCTCCTCACTTTGGAGCGATGCTGCAGCCGCGGCTTCCGCCGGCGGCAGCTTGTACTGCCCCCACTCGTCCGGTATTGCTTCCGTATCGAACACGCCGTAAGGCTGCGAACCGTCCTCCGGCATCGCCACTTCGAGCGTAACCTCTATCTTGGAGGTTTCTGTAAGGGTCAGCTTGCCTGCAGGATTGGAAAGCAGCGTGGCGTTGGGAATCAGTACGCTCTGTCCGGACACGAGGGAGAGTTCCCATGGTCCCTGCATGACAAGCACCTCCGACGGGGCTGTCCAGCCGATCGGAGTTTTCTTTTCCGAGTCTTCTTTCTTATAATGCAGCTGCCGCCAAGCAGTTTGTGCAGGTTCGAATAGTTCATCTGGATCACATTGAACGTCGGGGCGATGCCGCCGTTACTCTGTGGGATGACCAGCACCGGGGCACCCTGCACCTGTTCGGCCTCGATCTTCGCGGCCTCGGGTTTCTTGCCGCCCAGGTCAAACGAGTTCTTTTCAATATACCCGATTGTGAAATCCTTATACTTTACGGCTCCTATGCCGTACATGAAATTCTTGTTCATCGTTTATAAAGTTTGATGGTTAATAACACACCGGCCAATAAGCCGGCCAATACACCTGTGATAAACGTCCGCATCCGGTTCGGAGGGCGTTTTTCTACTGTTTGAACGTCATTTGAAATTTCGCTCTTGGTTTCGCTACGGATGCGCGCCAGCTCTTCTTCATACCATAGCACCAGCTGCTGCAGACTGTCACACGAGGCTTCGGCCACGATGTTCCCGCTGTCGTCGCTGCCTACGGTCAGATTCGCCTGTCCGCTCTTGCCACGGTACACGGCACCTTCAGGAAGTTTACGGAGGCTGTCCGCAGGTATAGACAGCTTCACCGAACTCGCCGGTATACCCGCCATCACCAGTCCCGCCCGTCGGCTTCCGCTCGCGCTGTCGGTGCTTGCCGATTCCGTCTGTATCTTCTCCACCGTCGTGCTCTTCCTGCTGCTTGCGCAGCCCGCCAAGCACAGGACAGTCATCATGATGGCGGCAACTGTTGGCAGTGTCAATGGCCTTGCGCAGTCGCGCCATTTCGCGCTTGTTGGCCTGCAGGTCTTTTCTTGTTGCATTCAGTTCTTCTTTTAAGGGTACCACAATATTGCTCACCAAAACGCGGGTGGCATGTTCTGCGTTATCCACACGCACACCCTCTGCGTCGGCTTCGGCTTTCATCGCTTCCGCTTTCGCTTTCCTCACCGTAGCACGCAGGGAACCGATGGCTGCTGCAGTGCCCACAAGGCCGCCGCTAAGAATAATGTTCATGATCTCGCTAAAGTCCATACCACCCGTTTTTTAGTCAGTCAACCTTTTATTCTGCTTCCTCGCGTTTCTTTCGGAATAGTCCGATAACCCATTGCACCAGTCCCGTGTCGGCTACCCCATTGGCTACAAGTGAGGCACCAAAACCATAGAGCAAGGCAATGTCCCAGCTCACATCACTCACAAATCCGGCATCAAGCCACCACAGTAGCATCGCGCACACCAAGCCCACACACCAGCTCACCAGCTGCGTCACCCAGCCTTTCATGTTGGGGAACAAACCTTTCAACCCTTCAGTAAGCACCACCACACCGCCGACGAAACCGGCAAAGGTGCCAATCATTGCGTCATAGTCCGTTGCCGGAACATCGGCCCCTTGGGCCATCACAGCCGATACTGTTCCCAGCATCAGCATCATAAACAGCATAATTCGTTTCATTGATTGCTTCTTTTATTATTGGTTAATACCTATTTCTTTCAGCCATTTCTGTACATCGAAACTGGGGCAGGCTTTGGCCGCCAGCTCGTTGTGTCCCACAATGCGCACATCCGGGAATCTGCGATGGAAGTCCTTCACATACTTCTCCAGTGCCTTTTTCTGGCAGCCGGTGCGGGTGTCCTTCGGGGTCTTGCCGTCCTTGGCCACACCGCCGGCATACACAATGTGGCGGCTCACGCTGTTGTACCCCTTGGCTCCGTTGGTCACTTCCCAGGGATCCACCTGCGCATCCTCGTTGTTGTTCACCAAGCGTTCCACACCGCCCTGCAGGTGGAACAGGTCGGTGTAGCCCACCTGTTTCCAACCTCTGCCACCCTGGCTTACGGGCGAAGTGTGCCACTTCCGGATGTCCGCCGATGATACCTCACGCCCCTCCGGGGTTGCCGTACAGTGAATTACCAGATACTTCAATTTTGCCATACCATCTTATCCTTTCTGGTTTTGGGTAATGGTAATCTTGGCCGTCTTGCTGCGGTCGGCATTGAGCGTAAGGGTCAGTGTACCGGTTTTCTGACTGCCACTGTTTGCACCGGCCGAAATCTTCACGCCTTTATCCGTCGCTTCCACCTTGAAGCCGGCAGGGGCACTGCCCTATCTCATATTCTCCGCTGGCGGTCACGGTCACTTCTTCACTGCCACCGGTTGCCTCAAGGGTCACACTGGCAGGGTCAACTGAAATCTTCTTCTCGCTCGCCTTGAACACGGGGTTGCTTCGCTTGTCCAGCACCACCACTTCTTCACCGAAGGCAATGTTCGTGTCAGCCTTCATCAGCATCTTGAAGAAGTACAGTTCGCTCGCGTTCGAGATCTTGTCAATCTGAATCACGTCTTCATCGTCCTGCAGGTTCACAGCCGCAAACAGGTTGCCGCCGGCATCGGGCGAACAGAGGGTGCACACAATCAGATCATCGGGCCAGGCCGCAAGCGTCTCAATGGTAATGCCCTTGTAGCGACGGGCATTCACATCGGTTTCGCTCGTGTTCTTGGACTCGCGCTGGGTCAGCTCGTCATCATACTTGTCAAAGTCGTTCACGCTCATCAGAATGCGGAGGTCCGGGTTGTTGCGGATGGCCACGGGAATCTTCGCACGCATGGCTTTCAGTCTGCCCAGCATGGTCGATTCTGCGCTGTCCACCACAATCACCTCAGTATCCTTGGCCATCTGGGTCAGGATGCCGTTAAACAAGTGGTCGTCATCATCCCCATATTCACCGTTCACATAGTGGTCACCCAGTTCAAACTGTACCCGCTTGGCCAACTCGGCAAGCAGGGCGTTCTGCGCTTCGGGCGGAAGTTCCGAGAATACCAGGTTGCCCTTCGGCTGCCATTTGCGCCAGATGTTCTCGAACGTGCGGGGGTTAAACACCGTAAAGGCCATGAAGTCCACCGGGTCAAGACTCTTTTCGTCGTAGTTGAAGTTGCCCTTCGAATCCTCCACGCCGGGGTTCTCCTTGCGCTTCTGGAGCATCTTGCCGGTCTTCAGGCGCGGCAGGCTGATTTTCTTCTCCACACCGGGAATCACCATGATCAGCCCCTTTTCCACAATCTCATTGCTCGTAGCGGCAAGCGTCAGCAACTGTTCCAGTACCTCGCCGCTGTAATTCGTGTTTCTTACAATTATTGCCATAGTTCAATCACTTTTTACGTTTGTCCTTAATTTCTCGCATACGCCTGTTCCAGGGGCTTTCTTCACCATTCGGTTCCAGATGCAGGTCTTCCATCACACGGCGCTTTACCGGCAGTTGGGCCAGGGCCTTTTCGCCGTTCTCGCGGTCATTGGCCAAAAGGTTTTCGTAGATGGGGCGGGTAGTCGCATCAATGCGACCGTCCTGCTCGGCTGCGTCAAGCAGCTGCTTGCGGGCGGCAGGGTCTTCGGCTTCAGCCTTGTCTTCGTAGGTCTTCACCTTGGCCTCAGGTCGGTGTTCTCTTTCGTAAGGATAGGTACCTTGCCTGCCTCTTCCTCCAGTTGGTCCATCAGGCGGAACACATCCGCATCACTCGCGCAGTCCTTGAAGCGCGGGCGTTTCTTTACGTCTTCCAGATTCATGTCTTCTCTGTTTTTTTGTGGCTCAACGAGCCGGTTATTGAATAAAGTATATATCTGCGCCGGTGTACTGTCTGCCGGCACGGGGTCTGCATCATAGATGTCGTCTATGAAACCAAGGTCCAGGGCTTCCTTGGCGGTCAGCCAATGGTCCTCGCCGTCAAAATAGGTCTGTTTCACTTCTTCCTTGCTCATGCCCAGCCGCTCGGCATAGATTTCACTCAAGCTGCCTTCCAGGCTTTCTATCTCTTCCATGCAACGCTGCAGGTCCTGCTTGTTGCCGTAACACCCGCCGCTCACACTGTGCAGCATCAGACGGGCATATTTGCTCATTTCTACGGGCTTGCCGCAAAGGGCTATCACACTGGCCATGCTGGCGGCTATGCCATCCACATAAATGCGGATGTCGGCCTGGCTATGGCGCAGGGCGTTGAATATCGCAATGCCGCTGTACACTTCCCCGCCGTTGCTGTTGATACGCACATGGATGCGTCGGCTCACGCGTTCGGCTTCCATCAGTTCCTGGGCTATGCGCCCGCTTTGCACCTCCGTATAGTCTCCGATGTCCCCGTACAGGAATATCGTACTGGTGCCGTCGTCACTCGTTGTAATATTGAAAAATCTGCTCATCGTCATGTCTTTACCAGCGGTTTCCCCGCCTTTCGATGGTGCGAAAATAGAACATTCCCATGGCACCAAGAAACCGCGTCCGCATCATAACGTTTTCTGGCGTTATCATAACGCTGTAACCCGTCATCATGCGTACGCGCTTTTACAAACCCCGCTTTTTCATGCAATTTTGTAACGTGATTTACAACTAAAAAGGACGATTTATGGCAGATTTGACGAATGCCCAGAAAAAGGAATGGGCAAAAACTTTGTACCTCAAGGAAAACCTCACACAGCAGGAAATCGCCGACCGGGTGGGCGTGTCACGGGTGTCCGTGTCCAACTGGGTACGGGCCGGGAAGTGGGAGGAACAGAAGGTGGGGCTTACGCTCACAAGGCAGGAACAGGTGGCTAACCTCTACCGGCAGGTGGCCGAAATAAACAAGGCCATCGCCGAACGGCCCGAAGGGGAACGGCTTCCCCTCATCCAAGGAGGCTGACATCCTCGGGAAACTGTCGGCGGCCATACGCAACATGGAGCAGGAAGTGGGCATTGCCGACATCATCAGTGTCCTCACCGGGCTCATCGACTGGGTACGGGCGGCCGACCTCGAAAAGGCAAAGGAAATTACACGCCTGGCCGATGCGTACATTAAAGACAAATTATAAAGGGATAGACAATGAAACAGACTGACAGACTCGCTCTCCTCGATTGGGAGAAGTACAAAGAAGACATCGCAAGGGCTACACCGGTCGATAGGAACATGACGGCAGCCGAACGGGAAAAACACCGGGAATATCTTGAGAAACATCCCATAGAATGGATCAAGTTCTTTTTTCCGAATTATGTCAAATATGAATTTGCCGACTTCCAGAAAAAGGCTATCCGGCGGATCATTGCACACGATGAATGGTTTGAGGTGCTTTCTTGGAGCCGTGAGCTGGCCAAATCCACCGTCACCATGTTCATCGTCATGAATCTCACGCTTACCGGACGCAAAAAGAATGTGATTCTGACCTCCAACAGCAAGGACAATGCGGTGCGCCTGCTCGATCCCTACCGGGCCAATCTCGAAGCCAACGGACGCATCATGGCATACTACGGCAAACAGGAACTGCCGGGCTCATGGACCGAGGATGAATTCACCACCAAAGGGAAGGTCTCTTTCCGCGCACTGGGTGCCGGACAATCTCCGCGTGGTTCGCGAAACGAGGCCATACGTCCCGACGTACTGCTGGTCGATGACTTTGATACGGACGAGGATACCAAGAACCCGGACATCATCCAGAAGCGCTGGGACTGGTGGGAAAATGCGCTGTATCCCACAAGGTCCATTTCCGAACCTACACTGGTCATCTTCTGCGGAAACATCATCGCCAAGGACTGCTGCGTGGTGAGGGCGGGCGAAATGGCCGACTCCTGGGACATCATGAACATCCGCGACAAAAACGGTTTTTCCACATGGCCGGAAAAGAACTCGGAAGAGGACATCGACCGCACACTGTCCAAAATATCCAAAAAGGCGGCACAGGGAGAATATTTCAACAACCCGATTTCCGTGGGAGAGGTATTCGAAAACATTGCATACGGCAAGGTTCCGGCACTCTCCAAATTCAAGTTCCTCGTGGTGTATGGCGACCCGGCACCGGGCGAAAGCAAGGGTAAGAAAGGCAAATCCTTCAAGACGGTTTCGCTCTGTGGCAAATTGGGTGGCAGGCTTTACGTCATCAAGACTTTCCTGGCACAGGCGCTCAATGCGGAGTTCATTGACTGGTATGTCCGGATGCTTGAATTTGTCGGGGGCAAGACCAATGTCTATTGCTACATGGAGAACAACAAGCTGCAGGACCCTTTCTTCCAACAGGTGTTCAAACCGCTGGTGGCAAAAGTACGCCGCGAACAGAAGATTGCGCTGTTCATCCGGGGCGACGAGGAGAAGAAGACGGACAAGGCTACGCGCATCGAGGCCAACCTTGAACCGCTCAACCGCGAGGGGAACCTCATCCTCAACGAGGCTGAACGGGACAATCCGCACATGAAGGAACTGGAGGATCAATTCAAGTTGTTCACCCTGACCATGCGCTATCCGGCCGACGGACCGGATGCGGTCGAAGGGGCGAACCGTATCATTGACGAACTGATCAGGCGCATTGAACCGCCCGTATTCCGATCACGGAAGGATGTAAGAAAACGGAATAAGAAAAGATTATGACAACTCTAAAACAATAGGACTATGAGCAAATTTGTTGAACTTACCGATTACGATGCGAGCATCCACCGAGACATCCTCGACGCACTGGTTCGCGAAGACGAAACGGTCATTGAGGTTTGCGAGGACAGGGCCATTGCCGAAATGCGGTGTTATCTGGGCAAACGCTACGACTGCAACAAGATTTTGCAGCCACCGGCGAGAACCGTAACCAGCTCGTGCTGATGATGGTCATCGACATGGCGGTCTATCACATCTTCTGCATCCACAACCCGCAGAAACTTTCCCAGGTACGCAAGGATCGTTACGAACGGGCGGTGGAATGGATGAAGGCGGTGGCCGACGAGGACATTTCAATCGAAGGGGCTCCGCTGCTGCCCGAGGAACAAAGGGCGGGCAGGTCGGATTTCCGCATTCAAAGCAACCGCAAACGAACGAACCACTGGTAAAAAGCAAGCATCATGAAAAAGAAAAACAGAAAAAACAACAAAGCCGGCATCATCACCGTAGGGGGAAACTTCACGTTGCCGGGACAAAAGAGACCGAATGTGATTGTGCTCACACAGCCCAAACGCTTCGGGCTGGACATTTCCGACTACATGGCAGCCGTAAGGGTGGCCGAGAATGTCGATTTCTCGCGACGTTACAAACTTTATGACCTCTACGAGGACATTCTGATGGATACCCACCTTTCCTGTGTGCTCGAAAAGCGAAAGAATGCCGTGCTGTGCTCCAACATGGAATTCCGGGTGGACGGGAAGCCCGACGATAAAATCAACGAACAGATACAGTCGCCCTGGTTCAACCGGCTGGTGGGTGACATCCTTGATGCGAAATTCTGGGGCTTCTCGCTCTGCCAGTTCTACAAGCTGCAGGAGTGGGTGGATTATGACCTGGTACCACGCAAGCATGTGGATCCGGTCAGGGAACTCATCCTGCGCCACCAGACGGACATTACCGGCCATTCCTGGAATGAATATACCGACCTGCTGTTTGTGGGTTCACCGTCCGATTTGGGGCTGTTGGCCAAGGCTGCACCTTGGGTCATCTACAAACGTAACACTACGGGCGACTGGGCACAGTTCTCCGAGGTATTCGGCATGCTATCCAGGAATATATCTATGATTCCGACGACGACGAGTCACGCCAGCGGGCCATGGAGGATGCGGCCAATGCCGGAAGTCTGGCGCAGTTCTTCCATGCCAAGGACACGGAACTCAAACTCACGGAAGCCGGAAACAAAACAGGGTCTGCCGATGTCTATGAACGCCTCTGCGAGCGGTGCAACAACGAAATTTCCAAACTGATACTGGGCAATACGCTGACCACCGAATCGTCCGAAAAAGGCACGCAGGCTTTGGGTACGGTTCATAAGAAAGTAGAGGACAAGGTACTGGAGGCCGACCGGAAGTACGTGCTCAACGTGCTGAATTACGACATGACGGACATTCTGCTGCGCATGGGCATCAACACCGAAGGGGGTACGTTCTGTTTCCCCGAACCGAAGGAAACGGATGCCGGTACCAAAATATCCATCCTCACGCAGCTGAAGAAGAACTTCAACATCCCCATCGACGACGACTATCTCTATGAGGAATTCGGTATCGACAAACCGGCCAATTACGAGCAGCTGAAGGCGGAACAAAAGACGGCTGAACAAGCCGACCAGATTCCAAGCCCGAAGAAGGAGCCGGAGCCAGCGAATAAGGGACGGGATGATGAACCGACACCGAAACAGAAAAGAAACTTCCGGAACTGGCTCAAAGGTTTTTTCGTGAAAGCCCCGGCAGACGGGGCAGCTTTAGACTGGTAGTCGACAGACTGTATGCGGCTGATAATGGCAGCATCTCCATGGAGTTTGACTTCTCCGAAGAGGTGCTGCGGCGTGCCTTGCTGAACATATACAGCAGGGACTTTCATCCGGCAACCGAAATCGAAATCAACCTGTTCAATGAAATATGGGCAAAGATGGACAAGGCGGCAAAGGAAGGGTTCAGCAAATCCAAGGCCATTACTCCGGACGAGGATTTCAGAAATGCCATACTCCGGAACAATGCCGTATTCTCGGCATTCAAGGTACATCGTATGCAGAATGACATGGCACGACTTTTATTGGATTCAAACGGCATTTTAAAACCGTTCGACAAATGGGTACAGGAAGTCTTGCCCATTGCTTCCCATCAGGTTCGTCACTGGCTGCGGACGGAGTATGATACGGCGGTCATCCGGGCGCATCAGGCGGCTGACTGGCAACAGTTCCTGCGCGAACGCGATATTCTGCCCAACCTCAAATGGCTACCGTCCACCTCCATTCATCCGGGGGCTGACCACCGCCCGTTCTGGAATACCATCCGGCCGATTGATGACACGTTCTGGAACATCCACCGACCGGGCGACCGGTGGAACTGCAAGTGCGACCTCACTGCCACCGACGAGGAGCCGACACCACTTCCGGACGAAGACGACAAGAACAAGCCCCAGCCCGGACTGGATAACAATCCGGGAACGGACGGCAAACTGTTTTCCGACAATCATCCATATCAGGCAGAAGCCCACAAGGGTGCCCAAAAAGCGGTGGATAAACTTATGGCCCGTATTGACGAGATGATTGCGGAAATGCCGGACTACCTTACCGGGGAGGAAAAAATGGCCATTGCCCGGAACAACCTCGAAATGGAAAAGGCTCTTAAAATCAAAAAAGGAAAACCTATGGATGTGGATAAGGCGGACAAACAGAATGCAAATCCCAAACATGTGGAAGAGTATATTTTGGATTCCAAAGGAATATACCGCGATAAAAGGGGAAACAGATACCGGAAGAACAGCGATTACGATAAAAAACGGGATACTCCATACAGTATCAACTGCCAGACTTGCGCACCGGCATACGCTTTACGATTACGTGGATGGGATATTACCGCCAAAGGCAATGTCGCAGGGTCTAAACTTGAATATCTGAGTAATGGACGTGCTTTTGAAGTCTGGAAAACACCGACGGTACTCCGGCGCAACATATAAGTATAAACAGCTGGCTTGCGCACAAAGGATACCTGAAAATGACCCCTAAAAGGTACATGGAGTATTTCAATGAGGTATGTAAGGAAGAAGGCGTGTATGAATTGTGCATCGGCTGGAAAAGTGGAGGAGGTCATGCTACAATCCTGCAACGGTTTGCGGATGGTGAACTAAGGTATATCGAACCCCAAAGCGATAATTCTGCCGGTTCAGGAATGGAATGGAAAGACGTAAAATATTTATGTGAAATAGGAGCTGCGACTTCCCACAACTGCAGGGGAGTCCTGAGAATTGACAATAAGCTATTCGATGTCTCCTTCCTCGATATTTTCGATACATGAATCGATAACGTCAAGGGATAACGGACCGGTTATTTCGGTTGCGTCTTTACCGTCATACAGATAGACGAAAGGATAACCGGTACAGGAGTCCCCCGGAAACTTGAACACATAGGCTTCCTGGCCTTCATAAATACCAAGGTATTCGAAGGTGTCACCGTATTGCTCAATAAGTACACGGGCCTCGTTCTTTACTTGTTCCGGTATATTCATAACGCATAAAAGGCATATTGGAAGCCTCGGTTGCAAAGTTATAAATTATTCTTGAATTACTGATGATTATGGACATAAAAGATTTTACGGAAATGATAAAGCGGAAACGTGACAGGCTGGACAGTATGATGCGCCGCAAAATGCCGGTCATGGTAGGACGAATGGCCAAAGACCATTTTCAGGATAACTTCCGGCAGGGTGGATTTGTCAATGGCGGTCTTCACCCTTGGCCCAAAGCCAAACGGCTGTCCTCGGGAGGTTCCGATGCCGCCAGCAATTATGGAACGCTGCTCTCCGGCAGGAAACATCTGTTCAAATCGGTCGGATATACACCTGCAGACTACCGGGTAAGGGTATTCAACGAGGTGGTCTATGCACCCATCAACAACTGGGGCGGGGAAATCGATGTCACCGTCACAGACCGCATGAGGCGCTTTGCATGGGCCAAGTTCTACAAGGCTTCGGGAAAAAGAAAAAAAACCGGCACAGGGCAAAAGAAACGCGTCAAACGACGTTCCAAGCCGAAGGAACTGAATCCGCAGGCACAGTTCTGGAGGAACATGGCGCTTACCCAAAAAAAGAAACTGCACATCCGCATCCCGCAGCGCCAGTTCATGGGCGAAAGCGAAGAATTGAACCGGCGTATCCGGGAAAAGGTGGACCAGGAAATTACCAACATTTTAAACCAATAACGATATGGACGAAATTTTTATCGCAATCATGGAACAGATTGCACAGGAAATGCCGGAACTCTCTCTCATCGACGAGGACTACGGACAATTGGAAATGGGAGCAGAAGAAGACCAGTACCCGGTCACTTTCCCTTGTGTATTAATCGGAAATACAAACTCCGACTGGCACGACCTCGGATACGGGGCACAGAAAAGCGAATCCGCACTGACCGTCCGGCTGGCCATCGATTGTTACGACGATACAAGCTACGCATCCGGCACGTATGACAAGGTGAGGGAAAGGCAGCAGCTGACCAAGAAATTATACAAGTCGCTGCAGTGTCTGCAATGCACGGACAACGCTTCGCCGCTGGTACGCGAGAAAAGCCGTTCGTATGCCATGCCGCATTACATCAAGGTCTATGAAATGACGTTCTCATTCACACTGCACGATGAATCGGCCATGCCGTCATCTTATGGGGAATAGTTCCAGCTGGGCGGCAGTCAGACGGGGGGCTTTCACCTTGGGAACAGGCTTCAGATTGTAGTCTGTTCCCTCACGTGATTTCCGGCGGATGATGGTCATGATACGTTCCTCGGATATAAAGAATTCGCGCTCCGACAACACTTTTAAAGCATCGTCGAACCGCAACCGCTGTATTTCTGTCCAATAGTAGTAACGACGGCATAGTGCCTCGTCACGCAGCTTGATCAGTTCTTTATCCCGTCCTTTGCCCATACATTTTATTTCTCTTACAAAAATTAACTGATTTCCATCTATTTTAAGAACAAAAGCGCCGCAATTATAACAACTGCGGCGCTTTCTGTTTATAGGGTTAACGGGTTTCGGCTACAAACGGCAGAAACTGGGTTCAATGCGGGTCCATACGCCGTTTTCAGGGTTGCGGCGGCTGAAGTAGTAGTTGGTGGCATTGCGCTGCACTACATTAGCTTCCTTGAACAGGCGCATGATGTCTGCATACTCTTCTTCATCGAACTTATCTTCCAGTTCATACAGCTTTGAAATGCTCTTGTAGTCCAGGTCGCCCATCTTGTTGCGCTCCAGCAGGGTCATGGCCATCTGATACATCGGATCATCAGAACCTTTCTCGCTGTTCTGCATGTAGCGCTTCAAATAGTCAATCAGACGGTCGGCTGCCATGTCGGCTCGTTCATCGAAGCCTTTCACCTTGTTGCTTTTCACTTCCAGACGGAAGTCTCCGTCCGTAATGGTATAGCTGCGCTGTTCGTCGCTTTTCACCTGGCCGTATTCCTTCATCACCTTGGTAAAGGCATCGGCTTCTTTTTCCAGCCATCCGCGGAACCCGGTCACGGCATTCACCATCTCAAGAACGTTGGTCTTTACTTCGTGCATAAACTCACCGCGTAATGCCTCGTAAGTTTCACGACGGGCGATGCGGTCTTCTTTCTCTTCTTGCTGCAGCTGGGCCATGAGGGCTGCTCGCTGTTCTTTACTCAGGGACTTGATGTCCACACTTTGATTGTTCTTTTCCATTTTAAATCATTTTAGTTGTTAATCAGCTATTACTTTGTCATCCTTCAGCAGCAAAGCGAATGTCCTGTCTCTTTCTGCTTTGGTTTCAAACTTCTTGTATGTCTTCCAGCCACCGTTTATGCCGGTACACATCTTTATCCTCGGGCCTGGATAATCATCCTTCGTATTATACAGAACCCCGCTTTTATCAGCTTGTCTTGGTCATCTATCCTCATAATCATCCTGCTTTTCCGGTTCATCGTCTATCAGCATGGCCTCCCCATTGGCATACGCCCAGTCGGCCAGTTCGTTGAAAAACTCCGCTGCATCCTGGTTCTCCATATCGGATGTCGTAAGGGTCACGTCTTTTCTTATACGCTCAAGCGCTTCATGTGCTTTTTTATCCATATTGCTCTATTTATCGGTTAAACCTCCTTTTCGTTGGATAGCTCGCAGTTTGATGGCCAGTTGTTCCAGCTCGGCTGTACTAACCTGAACAAAGGGCTTGCCGGCTATCCGGGGGTTGTTGCAGAATTCGTTCACCCGGTTCCAGTCGGTGGTGTCTATACCCAACTGTTGCATCAGCTTCAGGCAGACGCTGCGTTTCCGTCGCAGTTCCTCGCGAAGTTTCTGCCGCCATTCGTCTTGTCCGCTCAGTTTCTCCAGAGCAGTACAACAAACTTCATACTCCTTGGCCGTCATTTCCTTCAGACTGTCTGTCCGGTTCCACGTGTACTGCAGCACGATTTGTTTTTTGAATTCCTCCCGATCGCCCTGATAAGGCAGTTTGTTGAACAATGCATAGAACCGGGCGAAATTGGTTACTTCCTGTGCCATATCATCCTTTCACTTTTTTCTCCACTGAAAGAATTGCCAAACTTATCATCATAAGTTTTACAGACTGGCTGTCCTCTTCAAACAAATCAATATCCGCAACCACAGGCTCACCGCTCATGGTGTTCCATATTTGCTCTACCTCTTTCGTCTTCTTTTGATTCATCAAAAAGAGATACGCGTCATACTCGGAACGGTCAAATTCAAATACGACCTGAACTTTCTGTTTTTCTTCCATACATTCACTATTAAAAGGTTATTCAAACAATACTTTAATGCCACACGAACTGGCTACGTCAAGCTCCAGTTTGGCTCCCTTGCTCAGTTCCCAGTCCTTCAGCATGTAGATATAGTCACAAGCCAGCAACAGGGCAATGTCGGCCCGCATGTGGGCTCTCCAATGAGCTTCATCCGGCAATCCGTTCCTGAAAGGGTTTACAGGATCATAGCCTTGTGCCATCAGTTTCTCCTCGGCACGGCTGAAGGCTTCCTTGCGCTCATTCATATCATAGTGCGCGATGGCTCCGCTGATGTACACTTTCCCGGCACCGGTCGCTTCACCACGTTGAAAAGCCTTGTGTCGTTCCCACCGTTCCGGAACCACCACACTGTAGTTGCACGATTGGCAGCAGCAGCCTTCTTCTTTCACCGGGAACGGATTGTATCCGTAGCCCTCATACTCTTTGCCGCAGATGCAGCACACTTTCTTTTCTTCTTTCTTTTCCATCACTTCAAATCTTTAATGTTTATTTGGCAGGACGGATGCCATACCTGAATATTCCGAGCAAACATCACATCCCTGGTTTCTATCACTACGTGTCCCTTTGTCTTGGTCCTGCGCAGACGGAGGTCGCTTTGTATGTTACGTTCTACCCAATCGTCCACCACGGCCTCCGCTTCCTGTTCTTTCAGGAGTATCTGGTACAGCTTATTCTCCCATTCCATCATTCAAATAATCCTCCATATTATCGTCCTTCAATGTTTTGGCAGCACCTTCTTCCCATATCACGTAGGGCTCACCGGGCCGCTCCATAAAGCGGCTTTTGCACCAGGCTTTGAAACAGCTTACCATGATTTTCACATCGGCATCATATTCCACCTTGCGGGCGCTTCTACCTGCCGGATGAAGCCCCTCGGCATGGCTGATGAAGATAAACAGTTTCTTGGGATGACGTTCCTTGAACTCCTTGTAGGTTTTGTAGTTCAAGCCGCTGTATTGGAAGCTGTCGATAATCACAATGCCGGGACTGCCCCGGCGCTGCAGACGTTCCTCCAGCTGCTCCATCGACTCGCGGTCAAGGATAACCAACCGCTTGCGCACCTCATCCATCTTATGTCGTTTCAGACTCATCTGGAACGAAAGGCCGGTGCTTTCCTCAAGGCTGTCATAGATCACGCGTCCAAAGCCGCACAGGTACTTGGCCAGCTGCATCACAAAACTGCTCTTTCCGTTCCCGCTGGCACCCCAGATAATCCACACGCCGCTTTTGGCAGGGTTACCTATCGAGGCTTGCCAATCCCCGGTAAATTCATACCGGGGGTATTTTCATGTTCAGCACCTCACCGGGGCTGTAGGCTCTTTTCAGTTTCATGCTTGCATCCTCCTTAATTTTTCGATTTCGGTATATACGCGCCGCAAGCCGCCTCCGGTGCTGTGAACGATCTTGGCAATGTCGGCACCGTCCGGGGCATTGATTTTGGCTACAATGGCAGCCTGTGCCTTCAGAAACTTTTCGCGTTCCTGCGCATCGTCTGGGGTCACCTTGCTGTAGGAGTCACCGTAGCGACTCAACATTTCGGTATAACCCACCTTCTTGCCTTCGATGGCGCGGTTGATCTTTTCCTTCAGCCCATCTGCACCCATCATATACCACGCACAGCAGCGCTCGGTGGCGTTCCACAGGGCCTTCAGTTCAAGGAAGGCTTCATACTGCAGGTCGCCGGCTTCGTCCAGAATAACCAGGGGCGTATCTATCGTGCGGAGGTAGGCTACCAAGTCCTCATACACGTCGCTGTAGCGTCCGTTGCTGGTCACGCCGAATTCCTTGGCAATGTAGCGTATCAGCTTCAACTTGGTCTTCACCTGGCTGCAGTCCACATATACGGCGTGCTTGTGCTGCTTCACGTAAGCTTTCGCTGTAAAGGTCTTGCCGATATTGGGCATATCGCACAGGATGGCGCTCAGCCCGCTTCCCTGGCACACTTCCAGCTGCTTGCTCACAAACACATAGGTCGGGGTCTGTGCTGCCTGCCAGGGCATTTCCGTACGCAGTTGTACGCCCAGTCTTCGGGCTATGCCTACCCAGTTGGCATCACTGACCTGCTTTTCATAATTGCCCCGCTTGATGGTATTGTACACACTGGGGGCTATGCCCAGTGCCGTAGCATGACGGTTGTCACTGGGGTAATTCTCACGGTCGGCGGCTATCGCTGCCACAATACGCTGCTTTACTTCATTTGTTATTTCCATTTGAATGCTGTTTTAAATTCGTTCTAACGTCGTTAATTATATCTTGGCTACTGCATCATGCTCGAAGGCACTGATGTCCATATAGGCTGAGTAATCTTCTTCCTCGGCTTGTGCAGGAAGGGGAACGGCTTCCGCCTGTACCTCTGTTATCAGCTTTGCTTCCTCTTTGGCAAGGATGCCCACACGCTTAATCTTGCCGTCCTTCATCATCTTGTCGAATTGAGCTACATACTTGGACTGTTCGGTATAGGCTGCCTTGTCGTACTCGGTCTGCTCGGCTGTATTCTCATTGTAACGGGCTACGGGCTTGCAGGTGGCGATATATCGTCCGTTCTGGTAGATATATACCTCGTTGATGGTTCCGTCGGCATCGGGCAGATAATAGGCATCTACCTTGTAGTTCCTCGGCTCCAGCTTTTCGATGATTTCCGGGCTGGGCAGTCCGTATTGGTTGTACATCACCGTGCAGTAGGTGTTCTGCCGGATGGTTGTTTCGGTGTGCTGCCCGATGAACCGGTAAAGAACGGCCTTGTCCCAAGGTGCAAGGTTCGGATTCTGGTGGGCGCAAAGCACGTCCCAACGGCTCATGCCCGGATAGCGCTTTTGGTTGGGGTGAGGTTGCGCGTTGAAGGTCTGGATGGCGCGTATATCATCGGCTACCAGTTCTTCATAGCTGTAGGCCTTCACCTTGTAGGTGTTGTTCTTTTCGTCATACACCTTCTCTTCCTTCGGGCGGTTGGCTTCCAGCTTGGCCCACCAGCGACCGATACCTACCTGCGTGCGTTTCTCCACGCCGTACTTCTTTTCGCGGTTCTTATGCTCGGCACGTTTTTCACGAGAGTTCCCGGGGTTACACCAGCGGATCAAGGGGAAAACGGTACCGGCTTGCATCAAGCCGTCGGCAAAATCACTTACCAGGTGGTGTTCCACTTCCAGCTCGGCGGGGATATACATGCCGTTCCGGTCCAGGGTCTGGAACATGTTTCGCATACAGTCCAAAAACAACTCGGTAGTCTTGTACCGGTTGTAGGCATATCCTACCACAGCGCCGCTCACCACATCGTAGGCATAATAGGCTTTCACACGGTTGCCGTCCTTCATCGGGCGAGGCAGGTCGCGGTCATCAAGACTCACCTTGCTCAATGAGAACTCACCGATGCTGCGCAAATGGTAGGGGCGGTAGGCATTGTTGAAATCCCATTGGCTCATGTGAAGCTTGGCTCTGAGGGCCTTGTTCTTGGGGTTGTTCAGGTAGTTGGCTACCGTAGCCGGGCTCAATACCAGCGGATTTCCATCCTTGTCGGTAAAGTCTGCCGGATTCAACACCTCGCCGGTTTCGGGGTCATATAGCTCCAGTTCTCCTTGCACAAATAGATTGTACTGTTCCCACACGGTGGTATTGAAGGGCTGCTCCGGTTGGGCATCGATGCTCAGCAGCAGGCGTTCAATGTCGTAGGTCACCTTCCTTCGGTTCTGGTTCATGAACTTGCGGCTGATAAGGCTTTCGTAGCCGTTGGCCTTGAAGTCATTCACACGCTTCTTGAAGCGGTTGGAACTCACAGGTAAGGTATGACCGAACTCTGCTTGATAGTAACTGATAGCTCCTGCCAGTTCGCCCCAGTTCACCGGTCCTGCCTTCATCGCCTTCCGCATAAAGGTGGCATCCTCCATGGCACGCATCACAGCTTCAATCACCGAAGCATTCACCGTATATTCCTGGATGTGTTCCGGCGGAAGGGCATCACCGTTGTCAAAGCGGAACCGGGTGTAGAATTCCCGGGCTTTCGCATCAATGTGGTAATGGCTGCCGAGCCAGTTTCTGATTATGTCCTCTTTCATATCTCCGTATTTTAGTTTTATCCTTTCCTGAAACCGCAGTGGCATGGTCGCTATCTCTACCAGTGCATAACTTCCAAGCCCCTTGCCGGGTCGCACTACGTTGATTTCTTTCTTTGCCGCTAATTTCTTGTAATTGGGTACCGACAGGATGGGAGCAAGTTCTTCTTCGGAAAGAGTGGAAGGATGAACGCCTTTCAGCGTGCGGCTTCTGCTGTAGTCAGCCTTCCCGTTCACCATCACCGGTCGGTCGTCGTAGGTCAGGTCATTGTAGGATATGCACAATATCTTTCCATAATACTCCATTTCATTTCTGTTTATAAGGCGGCTGCCATCTGTTGGGTCTCGTGCTGCAGCTGCATGAAGTCTGATACAAACTCACATTGGTAGGTTTCGGTCCGTTTTCCGTCCACGTACACGGCCACATCGTTGGTCTTCCGGTGGACTACCAGTTTTACACGGGGACCGAAGGTGCAGGTCATGGTTTTCTCGCACTCTTCAAAGGTGGTTTCGCAGTTCGGGATGAAGTTCCCGTCGGTCAGTTTACCGCCTCGCTTCAGGGCAAGGGTACGGATCCGGCGGGCCTGGTCGCTGTCACGGACAAAATTCAGTGCCTGCCACACAGCCTGACGGCTGCACTTAAAGGTCTTCATCAGGAAGGTCTTTGTCTCGTTATCTGTCAAAATCTGCTTTCTCATACATCAATTCCTTTAATTATTATTATCTTTACCGCTGTTTATTAACGGTAACACCATGTTCTTACTTGAAATTTCCATTATAATAGACCCTCATCGCACAGAGGGCAAGATAACCGACAGCATTTGCAATGACATTGCGCAGAAAATAATCGATGTCCTGCTTCCGCTCGGCTTCGAGTGCAAGCGGAATACTCACTGGTATCACCCTGATGAGGAATGTGAGATGCGGGGAATCTATTTTCAGGCACTTGGCATTCAAGCTGGTATAGTAGTTGACGAATTTCGGCAATTACCTCCGCTGGTTCAGATAGCACAGTCACTGTCCTCTCTTTACGATAAGCCCGGGGACCTTTCTTGTTCTTCGCGCATATTACGGGCTGAACCATTCTCTCCGAACAGAAGAGGATAGCCGCTCTCGCTTCTTGGCTCATATATTTCAAAGGAATGCTATCCACTAAGACAAGACGTTCGCCTTTCCCATTGTTTGAAGCCCCAAATCTAAGAGTCCCTGCTGCAAGTTTCTTGTACATAGGAGTACCTATGATACTTTTTCAGATTCTTTATACTGATAGACCGTTCGTAATCGTTTAAAATATATCCTTTCATATCGCTTGCTTTTTAGTCGTTATTTATAATTCCTCAATAGCTTTCCGCTTGATGTCATCCGAATCATCCGGAAGTATCTCGTAAAGGCGTGTTCCCTTTTTCAGTTCCTCAATCAGCACCTGCATGGCTTCTTCGCACGCACAGCTCACATTCTCTATCACCCGGTAGGCATTCGAGTTGCTGATCGCATCCTCTGTCATGAACTGTCCGGCCAAATCCATAGTCTGGTCGGCAATGTTCTGTGTATGGGCCGCACTGCTTATCATCGTGCGAAGCTTCTGCTTGAACTGGCGTTCAGCTCTCCCTTGATTGAAATTCTTTGCCATAAATCTAATTTTTAGAGGTTAATATCGTGGGGCGAGGGGAATCGAACCCCTGCGGCTTTCTACGCTTTCTCATTTCGGTTTACCAACTTTCCGTCCGTGCCTGCCGCCCCTGCCCGTCTTTCCGGGCTGCCAGTTATCCGGCAATCTCTTTGCCCTCTTTTTTCTTCAGCTCTACCTGTCGAATAGCGCCCAATACCGTATTCTCCAGACACAGACAAGTCATATAAACTTCATCCCCGAATCGCACCTGCGGGTCGGGTGCAGCTGCTTTCATTTCACTGGTTATATCAACCAAAGCATTTATAAGGCTATCCAGCGTTTCCGGCTTCACCTTCAAAATCAATTCTTCTTTCATTAACTTTAATCCTTAAAATTCGCTAATCACACGCCTTTTTTGTATATTTGGCGCGCTGTTTACATCTTAAACACGCTGCAAATATAGTGATAATTTTCAACCCTAGAAATAAAAACGGGGATAATTTTCAATTATGGGCAATATTTTATCAAGAATACAAGAAATAGCCTCCAATGAGGGGATAACTATTGGCGCCATGGAAAGAACTATTGGCGCAAGTAAAGGCGTGCTTTCAAGAGCAATCAATAACGGGACCGACATTCAAGCCAAATGGCTTAGTATAATAGTTGAAAATTATCCCCCGATATTCAACAGGATGGTTGCTTACTGGTGCAGGAAGCATGTTGAAAGATGATTTGAACGGCATTAAAACAATAGACGAAGCCAATCCTTCGTTCATGCCTACCACATCCATGAACCCATCTGTCGGCACACCATACTACGATGTGGACTTTATTGGGGGATTCGATGAGGTGTTCAACTCTCAGGTAAACATACCCGCCACCAACATCGTAATAAGGGGATTCGAAAAAGCCAGCCTCTGGTGCAATGTCACCGGCCACTCCATGGAGCCCAAAATAAACCATGGCGACATCATCGCCCTGCGACAGTGCACACTCAACGACATCCAGTATGGAGAAATCTATGCAGTGGTACTGGACACTATCCGTACCATTAAAATCCTGCGCAGGTCGCCGGATCCAAGCAAGTTGCGCTTCATTCCCATTAATACAGAGGACTACGATGAGCAGGAATTCGACAAATCACGCATCATGAATGTCTTTGAAGTCATTGGAAGCATCAGCAAGTTCTTCTAATGAGGAAGCACATGCGTCATATCACCCAACAGGCACAATAAGACGCACGCACACACTTTTAGAGGCATTTACAGAGTATCAGGACGCAAAACAACTGTAAATCAAAGGCTTCGCGCTATATATATAATGTGTATCGATAAAATAAGTGTCGTTTTTCCTATCTGAAAACAGCGAAAAACGGCACTTATTTACTTTTGCTACATTCTTTCCTATTTCGGGCTAACCCTACAAAATCCGAAAAAGTAACCCTAAAAGTAACCCTAAACTCATTAAAGTAGTAACCCTAAACAGTAACCGTAATAGTAACCCTAAACTCTAAATTACCACCCGTAAGGGCATAAAAAAGGGGAGCCATAAGCTCCCCAATCAGCATTCAAAGAAATAACGCCTACAAGCCTTTCTAACGGCGTTATTATGTCGTTCTAACCATTGCCCTTACTACCGCCCGAAATGAGCGTAGATTGCTTAATTATAGCCTTTTTCGTGCATATTGTGCCGTTACCAGACAGCCCGGCATGAAGCAGGTAGTTCTTGGTTGCTCCCACCTGATCTGCCGTCAGAACCGTATAAACAGCCGATATACTGCTGAAATACCAGTCTTTCTGCTTCGTCCCGTCTATTTTATGCAGCAAATGCACATGAATCACTTTTGCCATATTCGTTTCTATTATGCTGCAAATATACCAAATAATGCTTATTTGGAAGAATTTTAAGGCATTACATTTTAAAATATGCACAAAAAAACGGCCACACAGCCGTTCACATCATCATATAACAAAATCCATCAACCCAGCCATAAAACAGCCACACAGCCGAAAACAAAGCCTTTCCAGGCCGTTTTAGCCCCATCTGCAAGCCCAATGTAAAGCAATCGCCCGGAGATCCGAAGAAAAGCTCCTCAAACGTAAAGCAGATGTAAGCCCATGTAAAGGAAAAAACCGCTTCGAAATATTCAGCCCATTTTCCAGACCACACCTAAACCCTTTGGTTCTCAAAGCCTTTCGCCCATTTTCCCCGATCATTGAAAAAACCGCTTCGTTCTATGCCCCATACCTTAATCAGATTGTTCCATAATACGGAATTAACCGAAAGGCTGTAACCTTTCACATACAGTCCGCCCGTTTGTGCCGATTCGTTGTCGGCAGGGTCCACCGTACCCACGGAGACATTGTTGACCATCGTGGTTTGCAGCATCACACCTCCTTGGTTACAATAGACCGCACCGTTGTGGCGGCTCGTGTTGTTGCTCACCACCGACGTAGACAATATCTGATATTCGGGGTGCATGCTACCGTCCGTCCACTCCGTATCGGAAACCATATAGACCGGCAGCCCCGTCGTAACCCGAATTATTCGTCAGCATGGAACGCAGCACGATACCGGAATTGTCCACATAGACGGCTCCTCCCTGCTGTCCTCATTATTATACAGCAACGAACCGATGATGCGTCCGCCATAAAGGTAGACACCACCGCCTTTTCCCGTGGCTGCATTCTCCGTCACCACGCAATTTGTAAGGTTTGCATTTCCGGCCATATAGACTCCGGCTCCGCGGTCGCCGAAGAAATTGTCTTTCGTCCCTTCAGTCTCCTGAGCCGACCCTCCTTTAATGGTCACTCCGTCGAGCACGGTCACATTCTTGAACGCCGTACCGTCCGGTTGGGCGAACCATACCACGTGATTGGAATTACTGCCTGTCACGCTCCATTTATTATCCGCCGTATTATATTCACATTTTCCTCCGCCCGTTGCAGCTCCTCCATAGGCATTCCCCACAAACACGGTAGAATATGTGTACTGCCAAGGCATGCTTCCTTTTTTATTATCCCGCTCAGCTCTGGTTTCCTCATTCCCTTCAAACCCGCCATACACGCTCACGCCATCTTTCATGACGAAAGCCGCCGAACGGTCGGTACTTTCACCGCTCATATAAACTGAAGGCTGGTAAGTACCGGTTTTCACCCATACTTCTCCACCTTGGCCTCCGGCCGCCAATTTGTCAATGGCAGCCTGTACATTCTTATAAGCTTTATTCCATGCAGAGCCGTCATTTCCGTCATTTCCATCCGGTGCTACACGCAAGATACGGTCGGCCGGCACAGCCTGAAACTCGTATGCACCGATATCCATCTTGTCACCCACCTTACGCGCACTTCCGCCCAAATCATTGGCTCCATACGTTGCCGAAGCATAGGCATCATCCTGGCCTTTGTCGATAAAGGCAGATCCTTCGAGTGCCTGCCAGTTCCAAAGCGGATAAGCATTATAAAGCCAGTTGAAATCGCGGTCGAAACTCGTTTTCAAAGAGGGCGAAGCAAAAAAAAGGCGACGCCTGCGAACGGTCATTATTCTTGTCGCTTACATATACATTTCCAAAAACATCCACACGATTGGAGCCTTCACCCTCAACCTCGTGATAAGAAGAATTTCTAAATCCGGGAGTAAACTCAGAAAACAACGTGGTATTACCCCAAACTACGGTATTGACAACCTTAGCATTCTCATTTTTACCACTATTATCCGTGAGGTCCACACCTGCCACAGTATTACGGGCAATCGTAGAGTTAAGCACGCTCGCATCAGGAGAAATACGCACTCCGCCGTTTTCGTTGTTGAAGATCGAAGTGTTGACCACAGTACCCTTACCGGCGATGTAAATACCACCGCCTTTGTTGGCCACTTCCGCTATCAATCCGGCCTCATTATTATATACCACACATTGGTTAATATAAGATTCGTTGGCAGTAAGCTTTCCCGCATAAGTGTCCACATAAATAGCTCCACCACTCTGTACGGCATAATTGTTAAAGAAAAAACAACGTTCTATACGATAAGCACAAGAAAACTCTCTATGCCCCTTCACCAATACACCGCCACCATTCTCTGAGGCATGACCGCCCACAATCGTAAAACCGTCCAAAACGGAAACCGTCTCATTCTTATTGTCCGAAGCACTGTTATCGAGGTTCATCGTCAACACATGTTCTGCATTGTCTGTACGAAGAGCGTTGGAAGAGCTAATCAAATTGACATGGTCGATCGTGTCGTTCATACTAATATCGCCCGAAAGGATAGAGCGACATGCGAAATTATAGGCTTTACCCAAAGTTGCACGTTGCTCCAAAGAAGTCTCATTTCCTTTGAAACCGCCGTAAAGCTTCACGCCGGCCTTCAACATCCAGCCCTCTTTAGGTGCCAGATAAACATCAGTCTTTTTACTGACTTCCTCGAAACCCTGCACCCAGATTTCATCACCAGGCTCGGCCTTTTCCAACGCCGTTTCAAGCTTGATAACGTCTGTCCAAGCGTTGTCCATACCCGTCGGTACCAGTCCCGTCGGTGTCACATAATAACGTGTCTGTGCTGCGGCTGTCCCGGCCATGAAGCACCATGCCGTCATAAGCAAGGCAAAGATATAGCCTGCCTCCGTTGTTGTTTCCCTAATCTTAATATCGTAGTCATAATATGTAGATTTTACCCATTAATTGTTCGCTGCCGTTTTTTGCGTCAAATTCAATTCTTTTGTAGTTTCCTCAAAAGTGGTGCCTGATACGGTCAGGTTCACCTTGTGCCATGAGGAGCGCTCCAATGCGTTGGCAAAGGTTGCCGTGTAAAAAGTCTCTTTTTCATCAGGGGTTTCAGCCACCCTGTGTTTTACCACAAAGTTGAAGTAGTTTTTCGCACCGCTGAAAGTATAGAAATAAGTCCGCCCGTTACGTTCGCTAATAGGACTGTTCATCCTATATGCAGCCTCGTGATCCAACGCAGGTTCGGCAACCGCCTTCTCCCCGGGAAAGAAATAGCCTTGGGATGTCCCCCTAAAAGTAATATCGCTCATCTTGGCCTCCACATACTTATCCCCCTCGTAAGCGTCTTGCGCATCCCACTGTACGTCTACTTTGGCAGCCAGACGGTCAAGCCCCACCTTAATCTCTGTCGTTCCTTCCTTTACCACTTCTATGGGCTGTCCTTCCTTCGTTTTGTCGGTCATCCCGCTGAACAGGCTAAGCAAGTACTTCTTCTCGTCTGCTGCATCCAAACTTGTTATCGAAGGAGTCTGCAAATTCAGGATATCTTGTTCGCTGTAAGGCGCAAAGTTATGCCCGACAAGCACTTCGTCGTTGTAGGCTACAGCATATACCGCCTTCACCACTCCGGCAAAGGCTGTGAACTTGCGCATCTCTCCAGATTTATAATCCTTGTCGAGAGTATATTGCAATACCTGTCCCCAACTGTACACCAAGAATATGTCGATACGCGTCCAATACTGGCTGTCAAACTCGTCCACCTCTTCACCTGGGTCTCCCATTGCGCGCAGGGATTTGGCATTCAAACGGATAGGCACCGAACTTCGCAATCTTTTTGCGGTTCTATGGCTGCTTCGGGAACATCATCGTTGTTGCATGCCGTCCAGAACGGTATGCACAACAAGAGCATCAATCCCCATTTCATGATTCTTCCATCCATATTTCAATCCTCCTTATTCTTTGTTTACATTTCCTGGTCGTAATCGTTACCGGGCTTCCAGTCGGTGTTGATTTCCACACCGGCCGTTACGTCCACGCTTCGCCGCTCCCGTCCGAGATATTGAACGTGGCGTCCAGCACACGTCCGGCCCGGATCGGGTCTTCCACGGTGAATATATGTTGTATGGTTCTGTCTTCGCATTCGGAATAGAATACAGCTTCCAGTGGCCTTCGCCTTCCGCCCTGCGGTACACGCTTCCGCCGGTGCAAGGATAGCTGTAGAACTCAAACTCGGTGAGCCGCGCCGCCTCGGTCACTTTGAAGTCCGATGCGTCCGTCCTCAGCCGGTCGTTGCTGATGTAAGCGTCCTCCCAGCACAAGAATCCTTGTTGCGTGCGGAGAGATAGCATTTGATGTTTCTCATCGTCTCGGGGTGGTTCACGTGAAGTTTCACCTTGCCCACCACCGGGCTCATCAATACGGTATAGTGGTCGGTCTCGTCTTCCTCCATCCGCATGCTCAGCACGCCGGAGAAAGGCGGATAGGCCAAAGCCTTGATGGTATCCGGGGAGATGGGCGTTTCGTCCACCACCACGTCTTCCAACACGTTGTCGAACGTGTGCAGACCGCCTCCCACGCGGTCGTTGTTGTGGTTGGCCACGGCCAGGTGGTCGTAGTTGTCCACAGGGAGCGTCACCTTGAAAAACAGTTCCTCCGGCATGTCTTCGGGCTGGAACACAAGGTCACGGTAAAGGTTTTGAGGCGAATTCCAGAAACCCAAATGAAGGGACAGCAGTTCGGCCTCGAACTCGGGATCCACGCCGTGTTGCAAGTCGATTTGATAGGACACCGTAATTTCCCTCATCTCTACATTGGGCGGACAGTCGGACAAATCCTCGTCCACACAAGCCGTCAACGACAAAGCCGCCCCGGCCCATAGTCCTAACTTATATATATATGTATCTATCTTCTTCATAGGTTTCATAAACACCTCTTTTAGTTCTTCTCGTTTTCTTTCATTTATTACCAAAAACAGTGCACGCCACGGACACGGCACACGGCCTTTGCCGTGGCATGCACTAAATGATAATCATAGTAGCAATTACGCTACATATTAAATTTCCACATCATACGCAGTACCTTGCTGCCATTCCGTATCGATTTCAACACCCAAATTCACATCCGTAGTAATGACTTCTTCACCCGAAAGATTTCCCCAATCGGTAACCGTCGCATTCAAAAGCGTGGTAAAGTCTTTTTGGAATACACATTTCTCCGTAGTAGAAGCTTTTTCTGCATCCAATATAACTCCCAAGAAAGCGTAGGCATCCTTATTAGCCTCTCCTAAAATCTGTCCCGAATTGTTTTTAATGAAATAGCCTTGTTTAATCTTAAACACGATGTTCATGGTTACATTCTTCTCAGCTTCAGTTTTGGCCACCACGGAATAAATATTGGCATTGGCTACCTTATTGTTTGCAAACGCTATCTTAGCACTCTTTTCCTTTAAAATAACGTCGGCTGCTTCTTCATAAACATTACCCTCACTGGCATCTGCTGCTTTGTCAAACGTCTTATTCAATTTAGTATATTGCCCATTAATCAGCACTCCCGCAATTTCTATAGCTTCATCGGCCCCTACGGCGTCACCCTCCAAAGTGCCGCCATTGTTCGTTGGATAGAACACTTCATCTTCACCACCATTCAGCACAGCCGCAGCCAACAGTCCTACGCCATAATTGACACCGGAAACCTTGATTGCTGCATAGCTACTGCCAATTGGGTCTCCTGCCGTGATTGTTGCCTCGCCTTGCGTAAAATCTTTATCGGTATATCCCTTGATTGGGTTTGTACCCTCACCGGCCAATCCATAATAATACATAGGATAGGGCTCATAAGTAGTACTCTTTATAGCTTCCGGCACTCCTGTCTTTTGCATCAAACTAAACTCCGGTTCGACGAAGATGCTTGACTCACTCCAAGTACCGTCGCTATCCCCCACATTTCCATACACTACAAATTTATTGATGCTTGTATTCAATGTGGCAACTTTCTTCAAATCAGGAGAGGCATTGGTAGGAGTAATGTTTCCCATCGAAATCGGCTGCAAATACTCGTTACCAACCATTGGCACAACCCAAATGTCTTTGATTTCTTGAATAGTGTTACCCTGATTTGCTTCATCAGAAGTAATACGCTTAGAAACCTTCTTGACAGACAAAGACAAGGTTACGTCTTTAGTCGGACCGTTCTTCCAATCGGTGCCACCTACTCCCTCCTCGTCATTCGAACAAGAAGACAAACCTACCGTACTGGCCACGATTGCCGCAGCAAACAAGTACATTCCATTTCTCATTTTCATAATCCTAAAATTTAATGAATAAATAAAAAGTTAATAACTCTATAATTAGAAAATCTCGTAATTATCGTCCTTCCACGGCCCGTACGCCCTCCAGGTTGCCTGCGGCCTCGCTGTCGCCGGCCTTCACGGCCCGTTCGAAGCATTCCACAGCCTCCGTGCGGCGTCCTGTCTTGAAATAGGCCACGCCCAACGTGTTCCACTTGCGCCCGTCGTCCAACGGTTCGAGCAACGTCACCGCCTCGGCGTCTCGTCCTTCGCGCACCAAGGCCACGGCACGATTGATGGCCTCCGCCCCCTTGTCCGGCACGGCTTCATAGTAGGCACGGATATATCCCGAATTACGCTGGTCGGCAAAGACAGACTGTTTCAGATATTGGTAAGGCCGTCCGCCGTTGAGCTTGCGGATACGCTGCTCACGCAGGTTCTCGTCCGGCGTGTTGTCGATGATTTGCAGCAGCTCCTGACGCTCGTCCAGGTCGCTCTCGGCGATGACATCGCGCAAGTCGGCCCAGGCTTCTCCCGCGCCCACCACTTCATACACGCCGTCCGGCATATCGACCCGTGCATCGAGATAATCTTTCAAGACTTCGGCACGCCGTCCGGCCAGATGTTCGTTGAAAGCCACGGAGCCCTCGATGGAAGCCAAACCCACAATCACCACTTTCACGATGGAAGAGGTCTTGTCGTCCTTCACGCGCCGCATCATGTCCACGATGCGGGACAGCGTGGCTTCGTTGTCCCGGAAGTCTTCGCGCAAGTCCCACTTGCCCACGGGGAAGTGCACGTAAAGTGCGTCTTTCATCTTACGCAAAGGGATATCCCGCGTATAGGGCTTATATTCGCTGATGGGTTTCAGCACGGGTTCGCGTACGGCAATCTGCTCGGCTACGCTCAGCACGGGCATGACCGCCTTGGGTTTCGGCGTGAACCAACGTGTGGCGCCCAAATCGAGCGCAGCCAGCGGCCGCACATCGCAGCAGTTCTCAAACTCACAGTCCACCGTGAGCGAAAGAGCCGACGCACGCATCCACGGCTCCACCCCTACTACCTTATTATAATATAAGGTGTCGGCAGCAGCGGCCACAGCGGCACGCTCTTCGCCACGCAAGGCCGCGCGACGGTCGAAATAACGGCGGTTGCGCTTGCCGGCCAGTTCCACAGGAGGCAGCGTCAGCGTATCGCCTGCCTTCGTGGTGAGACGCGGCGTAAGGATGAGACGGTCGTCCGACGTGATTTCCACATCGCCGGCAGCCACGGAAAAGGCCACTTTGAGCTGCGTGCTGTCCTGCCACGACAACACGGGTTCTCCCGTCGGCACCACCTGTTGGGCCGACAACGGACAGGAAGACAGGCACAAGGCCGCTGCCCCCATCCATGTTTGTATGTCATTGATTCTCTTCATCTTCTCGGTTGGCTTTACTTAAACACATAAATAAAAGACACGGACAACTTGGTGGGCACGAAACGGTGGGTGGTGCGCTCTTCCAACTTGTCGCCACACTTGCGGCACTCGTAGGCATCGAAGTCGGCGAAAGAATAACCCAACCCCAACTCGGCCTCCAGGCTCCAATGACGGCTCAGAATCCAATGGTAGCCGTAGCCCAGACCCACAGCCCATTCATTACCCTGCACGCGCTGGTCTTCCAACTTGGGCCACAAGCCGAAAGGCAGGTTCACCCCTCCGGCGTTAAACCGCGTGTAAGAAGCATGAAGCCCCAGGAAGTGTCCGCCGAACGGGCGGCAAATCCAGTAACGGTACTCCGGCTGCACCCGCAGGTGGCGCCACTTCTTGTTGTCGGAGAACGTCCAGGGATTCCACGAAAGCCCCAAGCCATCGTAGACTTGCGCCCCACCTTTACCTCCGGCTCCAGATTCAACGAAGCGGTAGCCCAGTTCACCAAATCCGTCTTTAACGCTACGGTCTGTGCTTGAACGGCAACGAACCAACCGCACAGCCCCAGCAAACATAAGATAAGTCGTTTGCTCTTCATCATGGTTTTCAGTTTATAGAATATACGTAAAAGCCCGCTCCCGGAAGAAAGCGGACAATATGCCCTTCGCCCGGCATGCCGGAACGGCACGGGGCTTACCCACAAAAGACAATAAGATATTACATGATTTACATGTGTGTGCGTGTGTTTACACAAATATTTGGAACAGCCAAATATAATTTATTAAAAATACAATTAAAAACACATACCTTACCCCACAAAATAGCCAAAAAACGATATTTTTCGTCCTTGCACACCGCTACCGACAACGGGCTCCACAGCGTGGTGCCTTTCCGGTTTCTATATGCAAGTTCGTTTTTCATCATCTCATTTGGATAATATTACAGGACAAATATAGAGGTTATAAACAAAACAAACAATTTCTCGATATTTTTTTAAAAAACATTATAAACATCATATTATTCTTATTCTTCACACTCCCACACCAGAGTTTTCCAAAAAATATCCTTCATCTTTCAGGTGTTATGGTAAGAATTTCATAATGTTTGTGTTACGGGCTGAAGGATGTTTCAGGTATCCTTCAGCCGTGCTTCAATTCGTTCTCAGCCGAATGATAAAACGTTTGGCTGAGAACGATAAAAAGTTTGGCGCAGAACGTTTTGTCGTTCTCAGTCATGAAGGAAAGCTGAAAGATGACCCTTTTATCCTTCAGCTCGTAATATGTTGTATGATAATGTTTTATCATATAACCTGAAAGATGAAGGATATTCTTTTGGAAAACTCTGGTGTGGGATGGAAGGCCTGAAAGTACGTGAACAAAAACAAGAAAAGACAAAAATACAAAAGAACATAAGGTTTAATTTTTCAAATTCCGCTTGCGGAAATCGATACCCTCCTTATGTTCTTTTGTACTTCTGTCTTTATTATCCGGAGGAAAGCTTCCGCCCCTCCCCCGTCGTCAAACGACCGGCTTCCGCCTTATTGCGCGGGTGCCTGCTGTGCCGGAGCTTGTCCGGCCGGAGCAGCCTGTTGCTGCGGCTGGCTGGCACCGAATCCCGGCAAGTTGTTGGAATTTACGGCCTTTTGCTCGGTGGCCGCCTTCATCATGGCAGACTCTTCCGTAGCCACCTTGGGAATGAAGAATACCGAGACCACGCTCAATACGACCATGGCGGCAGCCAATCCCCAAGTCACTTTTTCAATCACATCCGTCGTCTTGCGCACGCCCATAATCTGATTGGAAGCGGAGAAGCTGGAAGCGAGACCTCCACCTTTGGACTCCTGAATGAGTACAACCAGACACATCAGAATGGCAAGAATGACGATGAGAACAACCAATACTGTGTACATGTTTACGATTTTTTTATTTTTAATTATTTATTATCAATTTCTCCAAGAAACGAATCTGGTCTGCAAAGTAACGGTTTTTTTTTGGATATTTCAAACTTAACCGCCTTATAATTTCCATCGCTTTGGTATATCGGCCTTGTTTTATATAAATTTTAGCCAATGTTTCGGTAAAATAGTCCTCGTCCTCCTCGTTTTCGCCCTCGGCGGGAAGAGCGGGAGTCTGCAACTCGCTGTCGGCATCCTGATTCAGTACGATGCGTTTATCCCCTTGCCCGATAAATTCGTCTATCAGTTCCTGATGCTGCATGCGGGGCACTGCCGTAATCGTATCGGGAGCGTCTTCGCTCTGCATCAGATATGCCATATAGTCTGTAGAGGCATCCACCGGTTTCGGACGGTGGGGCTTCTCCTCCGGCAAGTTGGCCAGAAAATTGTCTATGAGCGAATAGGTGCGGTCTTCTTCCACCTCTCCCGCCTTCTCGGCTTTCGTCTGATACTTTTTGACGGGTTCGAACCGATAGTTTACGCCTTCTATCAAACGGAACAGGGCCTTACGGTCGGGCAGAAAAAAGGCAGCGCGACGAAGCTCCCGGTCGAAAGCCGCATCGTGCAAGAGGTACAGATTGCGCAAATAGAGCAGACGGGCCGGCTGAAAGTAAGGATAGTCACCGACCAGCTTTTCCAGGCGGGGCAACGTTTCCTTATCCAGTTTCTCCGGATGCTTGATATAATCCGATAAGTTCAAATCCATATCCTTACCAATTCGCTACGGTTGCATTAAATATCTGGTCTACAATATCCTTCACCATCTGGGTCACCAGTTCTTCCTGTACGGCCGTCAGTTGCTGCGACGAATCATACTGGGACGTGGCGCTGAACTTCTGTTCGAAATCCTCGTTGTGGTTGGCATTATTCACAAAACGGACATTCACCGTCATCTTCAACTGCACCTGCGACGAAAACCCGTCGGCAGACACGGCCTTGTTGAACTGGCTGTATTCCACAATCTCGCCCGAAAGCTGCAAATCCCCGTTACGGTTCACCTGCCTCAACTTGGTCTGGCGGGCAAAGACATCGGTCAGTTGGTTGCTGAAAATAGACTGCATGGGCGCCCATACGTATGCAGAACGGATGGGGAAAGCCGAAATCTGTATCGTCTTGGTTTTCGTATAGTCGATGGATGCCCCGTTGAATTTATAGGAGATGGAACAGGCCGCCAAAAAAAAGACACAAGACAGAAGCCCGACCGCTTTGCTTTTAAAGATCCTCTTTATCCAAACCATATTCCTTTATTTTACGATAAAGCGTCCGTTCGGAGATGTTCAGTTCCAGGGCGGCCTTGCGACGCTTGCCCCGGTTCTTCTCCAAAGCCCTCACTATCATCTGGCGTTCCACGTCGTTCAACGACACGGCCTCTTCCACATACTCTTCCGGAGTCTGGAATTCATCCGCTCCTTTGGCTGCATGAGCCACAGGATAAGTGATATCCGGCTGATAATAGGTAATCGGCTGTTCGACAACCTGAGGGGCGGAAGACCGCTCATGATCACCCGCTGCCCGTGCA